>Ga0334894_1000096_pt1 | contig 131611 bp, 127 predicted proteins | sample GraSluR3_MG_6_FD_207225 | JGI IMG/M metagenome (GOLD analysis project Ga0334894, IMG submission 207225) | Sludge microbial communities from methane-producing bioreactor in Wageningen University, Netherlands - Granular Sludge_12_05 R3 | ecosystem: Engineered > Bioreactor > Anaerobic >...
CGCCCTTGTTAATTTTTACAAGCATTTTCTTATTTTTGTCAAGGGTGGCGGGAGATCCTCGATACATTTTTGATTATTTAGGTCTACTTTTTTGATTTTATTTTTTCATAGAACTTTTGACATTACCAACCAGGGACAAACCGGGGACGGTTCTTTTTGTTCAAAGATCAGAAGAATTGAACAAAAAGAACCGTCCCCTCCCGATTTCCTCTACAGTAAATTTTAGTCGCTCTGATACTCCTATTCTTCTTAATAATATGAGTTCTATATAATCCCCTTTATTTTTCTTATCTAGGGCTATTGTTCTTATTATTTTATTTGTATCCATGGTTGGAATTTTATAGGGTAGGTGATATTTTTTAAGGATTTTTTCTAATTGTTCAGCAGTGCCTTTTTTTGTGATTCCTAGGGCTTCACTTTTTTTTGTAATATTATACATCCCCATGGCCACAGCTTCTCCATGGGTATATTTTTCAGTATTAAAATAATTCTCTATGGCGTGTCCTAGGGTATGACCAAAGTTTAATAGCATTCTTTCTCCCATATCCCTTTCATCCTGCTCAACTATTTTTGTCTTTATCCTACAGCAGGTATAGATAATATCCTCTATCTGTGCTAATAATTCCTCCCTTGAAAGTTCCATTAGTTTTTTAAAGAGGTTTTTATCTACAATACATGCATATTTAATTACCTCTGCCATTCCATTATTCATATTTCTCTTATCTAGGCTTGATAATATATCCGGATCAATTAATACTGCTTTAGGTTGATAAAAGCTTCCCACTAAATTTTTCCCAACCGGTAGATTTACGGCTACCTTTCCCCCTACACTACTATCTATTTGCGCTAAAAGGGTGGTGGGTATTTGAACAAAGGGTATTCCCCTTAAGTATGTAGCTGCTGCAAAGCCTCCTACATCTCCTACTACTCCTCCTCCAAAGGCTAGGATAAGGTCTCCCCTGGTGATTTCAAAACTCAATAATTCTTCATAAATATATTGCAGCATAGACAAAGATTTGCTTTGCTCTCCAGCTTTTATCACAATCATTTTTACTATAAATCCATTATCCCTAAGTTGGTCCTTTAATGAATGTCCATATATGTTTTCTATATTATCATCGGTTATTATGGCTATTTTATTACCCATATTTATTTCTTTTATATAGGAAGATACTTTCTCTATTAGTCCTCTTTCTATAAAAATGCTGTACTCATCCTTAGAAAGCTTTACCCTTATTTCCTTCAATTTTATTCTCTCCTCTAAAATTTAGGATGCCCCTATAATATCTTATTTTCAATCCTTGCTATTTCCCTAAGGGAATTCATTAGGGTATCAAATCTTTCTGTTTTTATGGATTGGTTACCATCACATAGTGCATTTGAAGGATCATTATGTACCTCAATCATTATTCCATCTGCCCCTACCGCAATGGCTGCCTTAGCTAAAGGTTCTACTAACCACCATAATCCTGTGGCATGACTAGGGTCTACAATAATCGGCAAATGACTTTTCTTTTTTATTATAGGTATTGCACTTAAATCCAGGGTGTTTCTAGTATAGGTTTCAAAGGTTCTTATTCCTCTCTCACATAGAATGATTCTTTCATTTCCACCTGCCATTATATATTCTGCTGCCATAAGCAGCTCCTCTATGGTGGCCGAGAGTCCCCTCTTAAGTAAAATAGGCTTGTCTATCCTTCCTAACTCCTTAAGTAAGTCATAGTTTTGCATGTTTCTTGCTCCGATTTGAATGATATCTACATCTTCTATAAACTTATCCAACATATTAATGGACAATAATTCACTTACTATGGGAAGTCCTGTTATCTCTCTTGCACTTTTTAAATAATTCAGTGCATCATTTCCCATTCCTTGAAAACTATAGGGTGAGGTTCTTGGCTTAAAGGCTCCTCCTCTTAAAAAGCTTGCCCCGGATTTTTTCACCTGTTTTGCAATATCAATAATTTGTTCTTCACTTTCCACAGAGCAGGGACCGGCTATTATGGCTACATGGTCGCCACCTATAGTCTTGTCCAATAATTTAATAATAGTATCCTCTGGATGAAAAAGTCTATTAACCTTTTTATAGGGCTCATTCACAAATATTATCTTATCCACATTTCTATTGCTTTTTATTAAGCCAGGATCAATCTTGCTGGTATCTCCTAATAAACCAAGTATTCTATAGTTTTGACTTTGGTATTCATTAACCTCACAGCCCAGTTTAATCAACTTATCCTTTATTTTTTTTATCTCTATCTCCGGTACATTTGGTTGCATTATAATAATCATAAGATTACCTACCTATTCTTTTATAGTGAGACTAAATTAAAATTCACTAACTATTCTTTCCTGACAATTATTTAATATAATATCCAATTAAACAACTTATAAACTTTACCTTTACAGTATATATTCAATGGCAATTTGTGTCAAAAAAAATGCCCCCCCATATAATAAAGTGAAGGAAGGGAGGATTTAATCATGAGATTTTGTTATGGAGATAAAAATATTCTTAGAATTTTAGAAGAGGCTGAATTTTGGAAAAGACAAGAAGCAGAGCATACTGTGGTAATTCGTGAATTGGTTCCAGATTTGGAACAACATTATGTAGATAAATTAGAGGAAAGCATGGAGGTATTCAATTCCACCGAAGCTACCATAACACAATATATTGAAAATATAATTAGCAATCCAAATATAGATCCATGCTTGGAAGAGAAAATAAATGCTTTAATAAAGGTTACCATATGTCAAAGTCAGATTTTTGTAAAGTTTTTAGGTGATATGATTAGTAATAGTTCGGCACTTGAAGATAATCTAACAGCTATTGTGGTTATTAATCATATTCGAAGGGAATCAGAATACTATATAGGAATTGCAAAGGCATATATGAGATTATAAAGTTAAAGAAAGGACTAATAAAGTTCGCATGAGATAAAAAGGCGTCGTTTAGCGGGAGACCACAGGTCTCCCCTACAATAAAGAAGCACTAGGGATGGTTCTAAATCATCAGCTAATGCTTAATCTTGATAAATTTATTATTTTTTAATACATTCATATGAGATCCAAGTCTTTCATAAATAGGTTCTATTTCATCCCCGAATTCTTTTTTAAGTATATCTCCTATTTCTTGCATATTTCTTTTACTATCTATGGCATTCCAAACACAGGTACCGATGGCATCAAAATCTATTCGCATAACATCTGGGGTTTTTAAAAACAGTCTAACCAACCTATCCATCAAACCATCCCTTGGTATAATGATTTGAACTAAGCCCTTATCAGTGATCTCGGTTTTTAATTTTTCATTTTTTATTGGAACCATATCTAAAAAATTTTTACTCTTGTTAACCTTCTTATTCATAATCAAGCACCCCTGCTTTGTGTATTTAAAAGAGGATATTAATGTTATAATATCCTCTTTTAATATCTAGTTTATTTAGTTTTCTTTAATATCGAAACTTTTATTAGTGAAAATACAAGTAATCCAAAGAATATCAATGCACCTATTTGTCCTAAATCGATGCCTAAGCCAAGATTAATTCCAATTACTGCGAAAACTGCAAGTAAAATACCCACTAGTCCTTCACCGGCAATTAATCCTGATGCATAAAGAATGCCAGACTCGATTTTTTCCTTTATGGACTTATCTGAGGATTTTTCAGCCTTTCTATTTAATATTCCTCTTATTATTCCACCTGCCATTATAGGTGTGCTTAGATGTATTGGTAGGTATAAACCTATAGCTACAGGTAATACCGGTAATCCTAATAGCTCTATTGCAACACCAATACCAACACCAGTAAATACTAGAGCCCATGGTAAGTTACCACCCATAACTCCTTCAATTACTATTTGCATTAATGTAGCCTGTGGAGCTGGTAATTCTTCTGAACCAAATCCCCATGCAGCGTTTAATAATGATAATACTCCAGCTATTGCTAGTGCCGCTGCAACCGCTCCTATAAGCTCTCCATATTGTTGCTTCTTAGGAGTAGCTCCTACTAAGAACCCAGTTTTTAAGTCCTGGGATGTATCTCCTGCCATGGCAGATATTATACATACCACTGCTCCAATAGATAATGTAGCAATCATTCCTGCTTGTCCATCATTTCCACTTGCTTTAAATACTACTGCTGTAACTATTAATGTAGCAATAGTCATTCCTGATACTGGGTTAGATGAACTTCCGACAAGTCCTACTATTCTAGATGAAACTGTAGCAAATAAAAATCCAAATATTGCTATTAATAATGCTCCTCCAAATCCTACAGGAATTGCTGGTAGCATCATCATGGCTAATACAATTGCTAAGGATCCTATTAATACTACTTTCATAGACATATCATTATTTGTTCTAAAATTATCACTGCCAGTATCTGCCTTTGAATAACCCTTTATTGCATCCCTAAAGGTTTTTACTATTAATGGCAATGATTTTATTAAGCTAAAAATCCCACCGAAGGCAACAGCCCCGGCACCGATATATCTTAGATATGAATCCCAAATCCCCATATAATTTAATTCACTAATAGGTACAGTTGCTGGGAACATTATAACTTCACCAAAGCTACCTATAGTAGCTATTAGTGGAATAATTCCAAGCCATCCTAAGATAGCACCTGCTAACATATATGCAGCGATTTTAGGGCCTATGATAAAGCCAACACCTAGTAAAGCTGGCGCAACATCGCCCCCAATAGCTGCCTCTTTATAACCCGGTATAGGTAATTTTGTTTCTACTGAACCTGGGAATAACCCTAATCCACCGGTTAAAAATTTAAATAATCCACCTAGGCCTAGTCCGGCAAAGGTTATCTTTGCCTTTTGCCCTCCCTCTTCACCGGCTAAAAGAACCTCTGCACAAGCGGTTCCTTCCGGATATGGTAATGTGGCATGTTCCTGTACTATTAATGCCCTTCTAAGGGGAACCATAAATAATACCCCAAGTAATCCTCCACAAAGAGCTATAGTAGTTATTGTAGTAAAGCTTGGAGCTGCTATACCCCACTCTTTTGCCCAAACATAAAGTGCTGGTAATGTAAATATAGCACCTGCGGCTAATGATTCACCGGCAGAACCTATAGTTTGAACCATATTATTTTCTAGTATTGATTCCTTCTTAAGAATTACCCTTATAAGTCCCATAGAAATAACCGCAGCAGGTATTGATGCACTAATAGTCATACCTACCTTTAATCCTAAATACGCATTTGCTGCACCAAATACAACAGCTAATAGGATCCCTAAAATTATTGATGTTATAGTAAACTCTGGTAAGATCCTATCTGCAGAAATAAATGGCTTGAATTCTTTACTTTTATTGCCCTTGTCTGTCAAGATATCACCCCTGTTGTAATTTAAGATACAAATATTAGTTTAGCATTTACAAAATATTTTTTCAATTACTAAGGGTTATTTGGATAACATTACCTAACGGAAGCACGGGGTTCTCTTGCTTCCTAACGGAAGCAAGAGAACCCCATGCTTCTTTCTGGTGATGATTATTCTATATCTTCTAGGTCTTCTAGATTAACAACCTTAAATTCCTTTAGCATATGATAGAACCTTGCTCCATGTCCTTCGGCTGCTTCTAAGATATATTGTTGTTTTATTACAAAGGTTCCACCCTCTGTATTATCTACTAAATAATACTTTACATATAGGTCATTGGAATCCTTGCCTGTATTGGCAGTTAGATGTATGGCTTCAAGGGGATCATCAACTTTTCCTTGGTTTTCAAATTCTACATATTCCCCTTTTAAATCATCATCTAATTGTTTTGCTACCTCTTGAGGTGTTTTATCTTCTACCTGGCTGATTTCCATAAACATTTCAGGTAGATTTCCAGCCTTGTTAATTGGTACTATCCTATCCTTACCATCTACAACTTCCTTAGTATACATGCTCTCATCCACATAGATGATATATCCCATTTGTCCTTCTTGAAGAGTGTATTCCTTTTCCTCCTCTGTGCCTTCTATTTGCTCTGTAATATTCTTTTGTGGATCGAATAGAATTTTTATTTTGTCAATTGCTGCTTGACCATATTGAGTTGTTGCTAAGAACATAAATACAAATACGGCTGCAATGGCTGCAAATCTTAGAAGGGAGGGTCTATTATTTCTTTTTCTTGCCATTCTACCCACTCCTTTCTCTTGATTTATTTCGCCTTGAATTCTTTCCCAAACATCATCCTTTAAGTCTGGTGCTGATTTAGTACCTTCAATTAGTGCTTTTTTTATTTTATCATCTAAATTATTAACCATTTCTCCTACCCCCCTCTTCTTCCATTAATCTTTTCAATTTTTGTCTTCCCTTATATAAACGAGATTTCACTGTATTTACATTTAAATCTAAAACTTCACTTATTTCCTTTTCGCTGAGCTCCTGTAAGTATTTTAATATAATAGGCACTCTATTAATTTCATCTAGATTTTGTATAGCCTTATACAATACTTCATATTCTTGGAATTCATATAAATCTTCCTTGGATAATTGAATATCATTTCCTACCATTTCATCGATAGGCAGGGCATCTGTTGAAAAATACATAATTCTCCTACACTCATTAATTAAAATCTTATAGAACCAAGGTTTAAAGGGTCTATTGGTATCGAATTTAGAAATATTTTTATGAATACGAATAAATGTTTCCTGCACAGCATCTGCCCCATTAGCACTATCCTTTGTCACTGCAATTGCCACCCTTAGGGCATAATCAGCATATTGATGGTAAAGAGCTGCAAAGGCTTCATTATCTCCTTTCTTTATTCTTTTTATAAGTTTTTTCTCCACTTTGTCACCTCCACTTTTACCTGCCTATACCTTTATTATTCATGAATAATTTGCCCTTGTACTATATATACCTATTCAATAATAAAAAAGTTTTCGTTCATACAAAATTACCCATGTATTTTGGGTATTTTGTATTTTGGGGACGGTGACTTTTATTTCCATTTATTAGTGGAAAAAAGTCACCGTCCCCATTCTCGCACCGTCCCCATTCTCCACACATTCTCCATTAAGTAGTCCTTCTTAATATTGACTAAAATTTGTTTCTATGGTAGTATTTTTAAAAGAAGGGTGCTAATATGGTGTTTTTTACCATCCACCAAGGGGAAATTAAATTCCCTATTGGAAGCAGCTTTGCTGCTCTTTTCATAGAAGATTAAGGAGTGTATAATACAAGTGGACGATTCGCCGTACCCCGAACAATACAAATTAAATAATAAAATAATAAGACATGTATCTAATGGCAATTGTTTTCAAGTGCCATTGTTTATGTGTCTTTTTTTGCTTTTTATAATATTTTTAGGAGGTATTACTCTTGTCTGATAGTTCTATATTTTGGCCGCTTCTTTTGCAATTATTCTTAATATTTTTAAATGCTGTCTTTGCCAGTGCTGAAATTGCTGTTATATCAATGAACGACAATAAACTTGCAATTCTTAGTAAATCAGGTGATAAACGAGCACTGCGTCTTTTTAACTTAACAGAACAGCCTGCGCGCTTTCTTGCAACAATTCAGGTGGGAATCACCCTTGCCGGGTTCCTAGGAAGTGCCTTTGCTGCTGATAATTTTTCAGGCAGAGTAGTGGATTGGATTATTAGTATGGGGGTAAACATTTCAGCCACTACATTAAATACAATATCAGTTATAACAATAACATTAATTCTATCATATTTCACCCTTGTATTTGGTGAATTAGTTCCAAAACGGGTGGCTATGAGAAATGCTGAAAAATTAGCACTTAATCTTTCAGGTCTTATAAACTTTATTTCTAAGTTTTTTAGTCCTATTGTATGGTTTCTTACTAAGTCCACCAACGGTTTGCTAAGACTTATGGGCATTGATCCAGATGCTGATGACGAAGAGGTTACTGAGGAAGAAATTCGTATGATGGTAGATGCAGGCAGTGAGAGGGGTTCTATCAACCTTAGTGAAAAGGAAATGATTCATAATATATTTGAGTTTGATAATAAGGATGCCGAGGATGTAATGACCCATAGAACTGAGGTTTCACTATTATGGCTTGATGAAACTGAAGAACAATGGGAAGAAACTATAAATGAAAGCAGACATACTTACTATCCCATTTGCGATGAAAATACCGACAATATAATAGGGGTTTTAAATACAAAGGATTATTTCCGCATAAAGGATAAGGTCAGGGAAAATATTTTAGAGCATGCTGTTAAGTCTCCTTATTTTGTACCTGAAACTGTGCGTACTGATGTTTTATTTCATAATATGAAGAAAAACCGTAATCATTTTGCCATTGTAATGGATGAATACGGTGGAATGAATGGTATTATAACAATGAGTGATCTATTGGAGCAGATTGTGGGAGATCTAGACGATGATGATTCCTTACCTTTAGAACCACCACCTATTGAAAGGATTGATTCCCGTACATGGAAGATACAAGGAACAACCCCTTTAAAGATGGTTTCGGAGCAGCTAGGTATACTCTTACCCGATGAGGATTATGATACCTTTGGAGGATTTGTATTTGGACTTTTAGGTTCCATTCCAGCTGATGGAAGTACTCCGGAATTGGAAGTCTTAGGTTTAACAATTAAGGTAACCCAAATCAAGGAACACCGTTTAGAGAAGGCTATAGTATATCTTGAACAAAGTAGTGCTGAAAGGGACGAAAATTAAAACCGGCAGATGCCGGTTTTTTTAAGTTTTACTTTATTTTTTTCTATTTCTTGCCTTGCCAGTCATATGTACTACTTCGATCTTCATTATCCTTGTATTTTCCTTCATTTTCTCTATATAGTCTTTGCCTTCCTTTAAATATGCAGGCGAATATTTATTAACGAATTCCTGCAGGGCTTTTTGCCTTTCTTCTTCCCCTGCCTCCATAGCCCTTCCAAATACAATTACACTAGAATAATCAGTGGAAAATTCCTTGGGCTTTATTTCTGATTTCTCCACTACACAAAGGGACACCTTTTCATTATATAGGATATTATCTATCTTTTGTCCCTCCATAGCGCAATGAAAGTAAATATCTTCATCTAATACTATATAGTTTAGTGGCAATCCATAGGGATATCCATTTTCTCCAAGGGTTGAAAGAACTCCATATTCCCCTTGTTGTAAAATTTCAATAGCCTGCTCATTACCTAATTGCCTATCCTTTCTTCTCATTTTTCTAAACATCTCTTCCCTCCTTAGAGATCACAGGTTCTCTAGTTTTTTGCATTCTTAAATCCTGCACCTGTTTTTATTTCAATTCCTCCCATTATTACATTACTATCAAATCTTACCACCTTATTATTACCTAATTGTTCACCTTGCAATGAAGAAACTAATCCTCCAGTGGATTGGTTAAAGAATTCTAAACCTCCTAGAATTACATTTCCTTTACAATATACTGTGATATCATGGGGCACAATAATATCTATCCCGCCCATAATTGCAGTTAATTTTATATTGGTTTCTCCATCGGGAATATCCGCAAATCTTAAATCTAGTTCTACTCCTCCCATAAGAGCAGTATATGTGTCATCCTCTAATTCCCAATGGGTCTTATTTTTCTCCACTCCCCCCATGAGGGCAAGATTATTTTTTTTCCCAGGTCTTATGCTGGTCATAATACTAATACCTATAAATATCAGAATTATTGGCCAAAACATTCTCCATATAATGGATAGGTCAAAATCAAACCATCCCATATTGCGTCCTAATATGCTTACTCCCAGCAAGGCTAATAACAATCCTCCGATTATGCTCATCAAACCCTGCTTTCTAAACAATAGGTCTATCCCCCAAAGTATTAATAAAACGGGAAATACCAATCTTATTATATAACCAATGTCTATTCCTTCAAATCCAAAGTTTTCTAATAACAGAGAAACTCCTAATAAAACAATTATAATTCCTAATATATACCTGCCTTTAAATAATTTCATTTATTACACCCTCTTTCCTTTTATACTATTCTATTAGTATAATATATTTCCTTCTTTTAGGAAAATTCTAAATAAAGAAAAAGTCACCAAGTTTATGCTTGATATAATAATTATAATCTTAATGTGATAAGATAAATGTGTAAAATAAATTCCCATGTAGAAGTTGTAAATAGTTATAAAATCAATTAAAGGAGTGTTTATTAATGCAGTTTAAATATTTAATGCCAACAGAAGTCTATTACGGTAGAGAATCAATTGACAAAAATAAAAATGCCATGACTAAGCTGGGCAAGAAATCATTAATTGTTACCGGAAAAAGTTCCTCTAAAAGAAATGGATCATTAAACCATATGATATCTGCTTTAGAGAGCTTGAACATTGAATATATTATATTTGATGATGTAGAAGAAAATCCTTCTTTGGAAACTATAGAGAAAGCTGCTAGTTTAGGAAGGGATGGGAATGTGGATTTTGTAATAGGTATTGGGGGAGGGTCTCCATTAGATGCAGCAAAAGCAGTTGCAGTATTCATTAAAAATCCACAAATAAATAGGGACAATATCTTTACAAGTGGCAAGCTTGAAAGCATTCCAGTGGTTGCAGTTCCCACAACTTCTGGAACAGGCTCTGAGGTAACACCATACAGTATAGTCACAGTACATAAAGAGGAAACAAAGAAAAATCTAGGTCAGGTTGTTTTCCCTGCTATAGCCTTTTTAGATAGCAGCTACACAGATAATATCCCTTATAATATTACTATAAGTACTGCTATAGATGCATTTACTCATCTTGTAGAAAGCTATTTAAGTAGTAAATCAACTATAATGTCTGATTTTTATGCAGAAGGAGGTTTTAAGTTATTTAAAACTTGTTTTAAAAACTTAATAGAAAAGGAACTTACTGAAGAACTTAGAGAAAAAGTCATGTTAGCATCCATGTTAGGAGGAATAGCCATAGCCCAAAGTGGAACATCATTGCCCCATGGCATGGGATATGCTCTTACTTATTATAATAAACTTCCTCATGGTCTTGCTAATGGAGTACTTATTGTAGAGTATCTAAAAAGCTTTAAAAATAAGGATAAAATAATAAAAATGTTAAATATATTAGGAGTTGAAGATTTAGATCAGCTCAAGGATATATTTGATAGATTGTTCCAGGTAGATATAAAGATTTCTGATAAACAGATATCTGAATATGCAATTAGCTTTGGCAAAAATAAAGATAAGTTAGAAAGTCACCCGGAAGAAGTAAGTATAGAAGATATCGAGAGAATATATAGAAATAGTCTTAAGTAGAGAAAATTTTAAAACTAAAATGTTTAATATAAATCCCGTAGAATTCCTATGATTCTACGGGATTTATTGTAATTATTATGATCCATTTAGTATAAAAGCTTTTTATTATGGAATTCTATATTCTTAGATAATTGGATAAGATTCTTCACATCTAGCATTATAAAAATACGGGGGTCTAATTCCAATTTTAGGCAACTTAAATGGGTTAGGGTTTGTAGCATATTGCACATCTACCTTTTCAGTGGAATAATTTATAAGTAATAATTCTACTCCCGGGCAGGAATTATTATTTTGCATAATATAGCCTCCTTTAAATATTTACTTTCTATATTTTAATATTATTCATTCCACTATTTTAAAGTGCAAATACTATACAAAATTTTCCTATATTAATCACAGCGCCTTATCACCTTATTATTTAAATAAAATAAAATGATTCTGTAGACTATTTTAGGAGGGATTTTTTGAATACAAATAATAAAAACCAACAAAATGAATCAATGGGTAAAGAATATCCTATGCAGCCTAATTATGGTACAATAACTCGTTATGAAGATGTTCCAATTCCAGTGCCTGAACAACGACAGCTTCGTCAACCTGGTTTAGAAGGATTAATGACACCAAGACCAATTGTTGAAAATCCTAATTATAAAGGTAGTGGAAAGCTAAAGGGAAAGGTAGCATTAATAACAGGGGGAGATAGTGGAATTGGTGCGGCAGTGGCAATTTCCTTTGCAAAAGAAGGGGCAGATGTTGCCATCTCATATTTAGATGAACATGAGGATGCCAATCGTACAAAGTCAAGAATAGAACAATTAGGGCAGAAATGCTTGCTATTGCCTGGTGATTTAAGACAAAAGCAACAATGTATTTATATTGTAGAGGAAACTATAAAAACCTTGGGGAAGCTAGATATTCTTTGTAATCATGTTGGTATCCAATTTCAGCAATTGAGCCTTCTTGATATTAGTGACCAACAATTTGATGATACCTTTAAAGTGAATATTTACTCTCATTTCTACACAACTAGAGCAGCGCTAAGTTACTTACAGGCAGGTAGCTCTATTATAAATACTTCTTCGGTTGTAGCCTACGACGGAAATGAACAATTGATTGATTATTCATCTACTAAGGCTGCTAATGTTGGTTTTACGCGAGCACTTGCAAATAATTTAGTGGGTAAAGGTATTAGAGTAAATGCAGTTGCACCTGGAAGGGTTTGGACACCCCTTATTCCATCAAGCTTTTCTGCAGATGAAGTTGCACAAGTTGGGAATCCTATGCAGCGCCAGGGACAACCATTTGAGCTTGCTCCTGCTTATGTTTATCTTGCATCTGATGATTCTCGATTTGTAACAGGGCAGACAATTCATGTAAATGGAGGGCAAGTAACAACATCTTAATAAATCAAGGGGACAGTTCTTGATATATCACCAAACCGTCCCCATGATTTATTGATTTATTTGCTTAATTTATTTATTTAGAATTTTTGTTACCAATGGTGCTCTTAATCTGCTAGCTGTTGGGAAATCCGATCCTAATAATGGTCTTACATAGGAATAAAATGCATCAGTTACATTATTTCCCTCATTATTAAGGTATTCCTTTGGCATGTGTCTGGTTTTTCCACCAATGTCTTCTAAGTTAGCAAGCTGATAATCTACTGAATAATTTCCTGTCCTTTTTATAGTGACTGATCCGTCAACATCATTCCATAGTGCAAATTGTGCCGCCTTCTCACCTACTTCTCTAGCCTCCCTAAGGTCTACATCTGATACATTTCCTGCAAAGGATCGTTGTAGGTAGCCGAAGGTATCTGACCTAACTCGTTTAATATTAAGCCTTTCCTTAATTGTACTTGCCAACAACTCTCCTAATGCACCCCCACCTAAATGTACATTTCCATGGGCATCCTTTTCAACATTCTCTACCAGCTTTGTTGCTATTGCCACCCCATTCTCGTCTTGTATACCTTCAGATACAGCAATAACACATCTACCATATTTATCATATACACTCTTTACATCCCTTAGGAACTTATCAATGCTAAATGCTTTTTCTGGTACATATACAAGATGGGGACCATCATCTGGATATATCTTTCCAACAGAGGAAGCTGCTGTTAAAAAGCCTGCATGTCTACCCATTACTACTCCTATATATATTCCACCAAATGCCCTATTATCCAAGTTTGCACCGATAAAAGCCTGGCCCACAAATCTAGCAGCCGAACCGTATCCTGGAGTGTGATCATTTAGTACTAGATCATTATCAATTGTCTTAGGTATATGTATTGCTCTAAATTCATAATTTTCTCTTTGGGCGTTTTCATTTACAATTCTTACAGTATCAGAGGAATCATTTCCTCCAATGTAGAAGAAATATCGAACATCATGTGCCTTTAATACCTTAAATATTTCTGCGCAATATGCAGCATCTGGCTTTATTCTAGTGGAAAGCAAGGCTGAGGATGGTGTCATTGCTACCTGTTCTAAGTTGTTTGTAGTTTCCTGTGTAAGATCTAAAAAGTCCTCATTTACTAAACCTTCTACACCACTTATAGCTCCATAAACCTTTGTAACCTGGGGAAATTTTCTTGACTCTAGTGCCGCTCCAACTAAAGATTGGTTTATTACATGAGTTGGCCCACCACCTTGGGCAATTACTACCTTACCTGATAAATTCATCATTATTCCTCCTATTTTTTATTATCTCTTATCACTTTTATTTTCCCCACTGATATTTTATATAAACCCTAAAAATCTTAGTGGGACAATATTTGTCCATGCAGGACATATATGCTTAATGTAATTCTACCACATCTTGAAAAAATATGCGATAGTTTAATACATCTATGAATCAAAAAAGCTGTTTCAAATTTAATAAAAGGATGGACAGAGTCGTCCACCCCTACAATATAAAAATGCTCTAAAAAAATTAGCTTTATTTATCACTTAAGGTTATTTCACTTTGATTTTCCTGCATCAATTGTATTACCCCTTTAAGCTTAGTTTTTTCACAATCTGGGCAGTGACATTCCTCTTGTATATACTTGGGTTCTGTATAAACTGAAATATTTCCTTCAAAGTTTCTTAAAACAACCTTGTGGTCTGATTGGGATATTAGATATTGTGGTAATACTGGTATCTTTCCTCCCCCTCCCGGTGCATCTATAATATAATTAGGTACTGCAAAACCTGAAGTATGACCAATTAATCCCTCCATTATCTCTATACCCTTGCCTACAGAGGTTCTAAAATGTTCAATGCCTAATGAAAGATCACACTGATAAATATAATAGGGCCTGACCCGGATTTTGACTAACTCATGCATTAGCTTTTTCATTTTATGAACACAGTCATTAATGCCCCTTAAAAGTACAGTCTGATTTCCTAAGGGGATACCCGCATCTGCTAACATTTCGCAGGCTTTTTTTGATTCTGGAGTTATTTCATTTACATGGTTAAAATGAGTGTTTACCCATATAGGATGATACTTTTTCAGCATATTCACAAGCTCTGGTGTAATCCTCTGAGGCAATACAACCGGAACCCTTGTTCCTATTCTTACAACCTCAACATGGGGTATATCCTTTAATTGACTGATAATATATTCTAATTTATCATCGGATACCATTAAAGCATCTCCACCTGATAATAATACATCCCGGACAACAGGTGTTTTTCGGATATATTCTAATCCCTTTTCGATCAAGTCCATGCCAATAAAAGCATCCTTTTGTCCTGCAAAGCGTCTCCGTGTGCAATGGCGGCAATACATGGAGCATTGATCTGTAATAAGGAAAAGTACTCTATCTGGATATCGATGGGTAATTCCCCTTACAGGTGAATCCTCATCCTCATGAAGCGGGTCTTCAAGATCCGACTTACTCTTAATTAATTCAAGGGAAGTGGGTACAGCTTGTTTACGGATGGGATCCTCAGGATCATTAGCATCTATTAAGGTTGCATAATATGGTGTAATAGCCATGCGCAGGGTTTTTAAACATTCGTCAATCCCTGTTTCCTCCTGGGGTGTCAGCTTAATTATTTTCCCCAATTGTTCTATGGTGGTAATCCTATTTCTCACCTGCCATCTCCAATCATTCCATTGTTCTGGGGTAACGTCCTTCCATATTGATATTTCTCTATAGTCCCTCAATTTTATCCCTCCTTTGGTTGTTTTTTCTAGACAAAAAGAGAAATTAACTAATAGCAACTTTATAGCGACACTAAGTTGTTAGTTTCGACAAAAAAATACTTAAAGTTAATAATTCTTTGTAATTTTTTCGGTTTCCAATTTTAAAGAAAAAATAAAATAGAAAGGTTTCAAACGAAATGAAAATCCGAATAGTAAATACTTAAAGACTTCGATACTATATTATAACATATTTAACTAAGAAGAGTAAATGCTTTTATTATAGAAAATGTAAATTTTTAGAAATTTTAAATAACTTTCCATGAATACTAATAATATCCTAAAAAAGTTGCAGGGGAAATTCCCCTGCCGTGGAGTAGCTCCGCCTTCTCATCCCATGTCCTGTGCTGGTGATGCAACTTTATATTTCCTTCTTTATAATCTCAGTCATTTCAGATGTTGTAAGGAATTTTTTGCTATCATTTGCTATATCATTAGTTCTGTATCCAGCGTTTATTACTTTATATACTGCTGATTCTATAGAAGCCGCTTCTTCCTCCAGATCAAATGAAGTTCTAAGCATCATTGCTGCCGATAGTATGGTGGCTATTGGATTTGCTATATTTTTTCCTGCAATTTCCGGTGCCGATCCATGTATGGGTTCAAATAGTCCAACACCTGAAGAACCCAAACTTGCCGAAGGAAGCATTCCTATGGATCCTGTCAACATACTTATCTCATCTGAGAGAATATCACCAAAGAGATTAGTAGTTAATATTACATCAAATTGCTTTGGATCCCTTATGACCTGCATAGATGCATTGTCTATATACATATGATTTAGTTCTACTTCTGGGTATGCCTTTGACTCTTCCATTACAATCCTTCTCCATAGTCTAGAGCTTTCTAGTACATTAGATTTGTCAACACTTGTTAATCTTTTATTTCTTTTCATTGCCATCTCAAAACCTATTTTTGCAATTCTTTTTACTTCCATCTCACTATAGGTTTCTACATCATAAGCTGCAGGACCATCCTTTGTATTCTTCATACCGCTTTCTCCAAAATATATTCCACCTGTAAGTTCTCTTACTACTAGGATGTTAAATCCATGACCAACTATCTCAGTTTTTAGGGGACAGGAATCCTCTAAGGCTTTAAATAGTATTCCCGGTCTTAGGTTTGCAAAAAGTCCCAGTTCTTTTCTTAGTCCTAGGATGGCTCTTTCTGGTCTCTTATCTCCTGGGAGGCCATCCCATTGATTGCCACCAACGGAACCTAAAAGTACTGCATCGCTATTTTTGCAAGCAACTATGGTTTCTTTAGGAAGTGGTTCACCATATTCATCATATGCGCAGCCTCCGGCTAAAACCTCTTTGAATATAAATTTATGATTGAATTTTTCCCCTATAGTTTTGAGAATCTCCAGAGCTGAACCTACTACTTCGGGACCAATGCCATCACCTTTAATTACTGCAATATTGTACTCCATTATTCTCCTCCTAAACTTTAGCCTTAATATAGTTTACTAATCCATTCCTTTGGATTATTTTTTGAATAAATTCTGGATATGATTGTGCCTTATAGGTTTCACCCTTTGTTATGTTTTTGATTTTTCCATTGTCAAAATCAACCTCCACCTCATCTCCAGCTTCAATTTTTTCTGCAGCTTCAGTGCTTTCAATAATGGGAAGACCTATATTAAAGGAATTCCTATAAAAGATTCTTGCAAAGCTTTCAGCTATTACACAGGATATTCCGGATGCCTTGATGGCAATAGGAGCATGTTCTCTGGATGAGCCACATCCAAAGTTTTTTTGTCCTACTATGATATCACCAGGTTTTACATCTTTTATAAATTCCTTATCTATGTCCTCCATACAATGTTTTTTAAGCTCTTCTGGATCTGCAGTGCTTAAATATCTTGCAGGAATTATTACATCAGTATCTATATTATCTCCATATTTAAATACTCTTCCTTTAGTCTTCATCTTAGTCCTCCTTCAAGTTTTTCTGGGTTATATATCTTTCCTGCTATCGCAGATGCTGCTGCCACTGCTGGACTTGCTAGATATACCTCTGATTTTACATGGCCCATTCTTCCAAGGAAATTTCTATTGGTTGTAGCTATACATCTTTCACCTTCCGCTAATATTCCCATATGCCCACCAAGACATGGTCCACAGGTGGGTGTACTGACCACTGCTCCTGCCTCTATGAATATTCTAATTAGTCCTTCTTCCATTGCCTGAAGGTAAATACTTTGAGTTGCAGGAAATATAATTGCCCTTAAACCCTTCTTAACTTTTTTCCCCTTAAGAACTTTAGCCGCCGCCCTTAAGTCATCTATCCTTCCATTGGTACAGGATCCTATAACAACTTGATCTAGATTCACTTCACCAACCTGATCAATGGTTCTAGTATTCTCTGGAATATGAGGAAAAGACACCGTAGGCCTTAATATTGATAGATCTATAGTATATTCTTCATCATAAAAAGCATCTGTATCTGCCTCATAAATCTTGAAGGCTCTATTGGAGTGAGATTTTATATAATCTTTGGTTAATTCATCCACTGGAAAAATTCCATTCTTTGCACCCGCTTCAATCGCCATATTCGATATTGTAAATCTATCATCCATGGTTAAATTCTTGATCCCATCCCCAACAAATTCCATAGATTTATATAGGGCTCCATCTACACCTATCTTGCCGATTATATGAAGAATAATATCCTTCCCGCTAACCCACTTAGAAGGTTTTCCTATTAAGTTCAATTTAATAGCGGAAGGTACTTTAAACCAACTTTCCCCCGTCGCCATTCCTGCTGCCATGTCCGTACTTCCAACTCCTGTAGAAAAAGCTCCTAATGCTCCATAGGTACAGGTATGAGAATCCGCTCCTATCACTACATCTCCGGCAACTACTAATCCCTTCTCAGGTAGTAGGGCATGTTCTATTCCCATTTCTCCTATTTCAAAATAGTTTGTAACCCCTTGACTATGGGCAAACTCTCTCATGTACTTACATTGGTCTGCGGATTTAATATCCTTATTTGGTGTAAAGTGATCCGGGACCAGTGCAACTTTATCCTTATGAAACACCTTGTTTGCACCCATCTTGTAAAATTCCTTTATTGCCACTGGACCGGTTATATCATTACCTAAGACCATATCTAGTTTGGCTTCAATAAACTGTCCTGGTTCTACACACTTCACTCCTGCATGTTCCGCCAAAATCTTCTGCGTCATTGTCATTCCCATTTTTCTTTCCTCCTATATCTAATAAATACTATTAACTGCATTTAGATAGGCTTTTATGCTAGCTTCCACTACATTAATACTTACGCCTCTACCCGTATAGTGATTGTCCTCATACCTTAACTTAACCACTGAATATCCTAAAGCATCTGTACCCTCTGTAACTGATTGCAAAGAATAATCTTCCAATTCAACCTCTATATCCAAACATTTATCAATAGCACTAAAGGCTGCATCCACTGGTCCTCCTGCAAAGGATATTCCTTCTATATCCTCTCCATCACTATTAAGGACTACAGAAGCTGTGGTTGTTATGGTATTTCCGCTATTTATCACAAATCTTACTAATTTATATTTGTCTTCTGCCTTGGTTTCTCTCTTAGTCAGAATAGCATCAATATCCTTATCAAAAATCTGCTTCTTATTATCTGCTAGCTTTTTAAACTCTTGAAATGCCTTAGCTATCTCTTCACCAGAAAGCTCATAGCCCAAGGATTCTATCTTATCCTTAAAGGCATGTTTCCCAGAGTGTTTTCCAATCACCATTTTGTTTTTAATAAGCCCAATGGATTCAGGTGTCATTATTTCGTAGGTCTCTCGGTTGTTAAGTACTCCATGTTGATGGATCCCTGATTCATGGGCAAAGGCATTGGCTCCTACTATGGCTTTATTGGGCTGAACCCCTACTCCTGTAATGCTTGTTAGAAGATTGCTGGTCTTTGTAATTTCCTTTGTATTTATATTGGATGTGAAACCATACTCATCTTGTCTTACATTCATAATCATAGCTAATTCTTCTATGGCTGCATTTCCTGCTCTTTCCCCTATACCATTTACAGTACATTCAAACTGGGTGGCTCCAGCTCTTGCCGCAGCTAGTGTGTTTGCTACGGCTAATCCTAAATCATTGTGACAGTGTACAGATATCTCTACATTGTCTAGATATTTTGATCTCTTTCTAATATCCATAATGAAATTATAATATTCATCAGGTGTGGTATAACCCACTGTATCTGGAATATTTATAATCTTTGCACCCGCTTCTATGACTCGGTCAAATATTTCAGCTAAAAATTCAGGGTGGCTTCTAGTTGCATCTTCTGCTGAAAATTCTACTTCGGAACATAAGCTTGATGCAAATTTGACCATTTCTTCAGATCTTTTAATAACCTCTTCAGGCTTCATTTTTAGTTTGTATTCCATATGAATAGGTGATGTGGCTATAAAGGTATGTATTCTTGGTCTTGCCGCCCCTTTTACCGCTTCCCAAGCTTTTTCAATGTCTCCTTCAGTCGTTCTTGCAAGAACAGCGACTGTGGAGTTTTTTATCTCATTTGCAATCATCTGAACCGACTTAAAGTCACCTTCTGAAGATGCTGCAAATCCTGCTTCAATGACATCCACTCCCATTTTTTCTAATTGTTTAGCCAATAATAGTTTTTCCTTTATATTCATACTACAACCTGGTGATTGTTCACCATCTCTTAAGCTAGTATCGAAAAATTTAATTACTTTTGACATTATATCCCTCCTTTTAAAATAGCGTCTTTTTTCTTTGGCTTAGGAACTTTGATACTCTTTGACGGCTTTCAGACTTAGTATTCTAAAACAGAAGATAGCCGCCTTAACCTATATTTTTTTCAAAAATAAAAAACCCTCGTTCCTATAAGTTAAACTTATAGGGACGAAGGTTATGTTCGTGTTACCACCCTAATTCACAGAAAATACTGCCTTATTCCTGGACTATCATCCAGTATCCATATAACGGTGGCTCCGCCTTCACCTAATTTAGATTTCTCAGTGAAGATGCCAGAAAGCTAGTATTACATATCTTACTTATGCTAATTCACACCAACCATTAGCTCTCTTTGATAAAGTAATTGATATCTTTCTCTTTCTGATTGCATTGTCTATTTGTATATTTCTTATTTTGTGATTTAGAATACATTATATATTCTGAATAATGAAAATGTCAAGTATTATTTTTACATCTTTTCTGGAGAGTTAATTCCTAATACACTTAATACATTATATATTACCTGCTTGGTACATAAAATCAACAATAATCGTGCCTTCATTAATTCCTTGTCTTCAACCCGCACACGACAAGCATTATAAAAGCTATGCAAAAGGGATGCTACATCTAAAACATAACGGGTTATACGGCTTGGTTCTAGGTTTCTAGCTGCTATCTCAATTTCTCCTGGAAGCTCTGCTAATCTGCGTAATAAATCCAGTTCTTGCTCTTCCTTTAATAGCTGAGGATTAGCACCCTTGATATCTTCTGATGAAATTCCCTCTGCCTCCATCTGGCGAAGTATACTGCAAATCCTGGCATGGGCGTATTGTACATAAAATACTGGATTATCATTTGATTGTTTTACGGCAAGGTCCAAATCAAAGTCTAGATGACTATCTGATGATCTCATATTAAAGAAGAAGCGTGCTGCATCCTTGCCTACCTCATCCACAAGATCCGATAGGGTAATCGCCTTTCCCTTTCTCTTGGACATTCTGGCAACTTCTCCATTTCTAAAAAGGCGTACCAATTGCATTATAATTACCTCTAATCTAGAGGAATCGATTCCTACAGCATCCATGGCTCCCTTTAATCTTGCCACATGACCATGGTGATCAGCACCCCAAATATTAATTGCCAAATCAAATTCCCTTGTTTTTAACTTATTTATATGGTAGGCAATATCCACTGCAAAGTAGGTGGGGAAGCCATTATTTCTAATTAGTACCTCGTCCTTTTCTCCACCAAATTCCGAGGATTTAAACCATAGGGCGCCTTCTTTTTCATAGGTGTGCCCTCTTTCTTTTAATAAATTAACAGTCTCTTCTACCTTAGAATCATGGAGCTTATGTTCTGGAAACCATACATCAAAATTTATTCCATAATGTTCTAAATCTATTTTTAACCTGTCTATATTCTTTTTTAGTGCATAGTCTATAAGGGCATTTCTTCTGATTTGAGAATCAATATTAAGGTACGCATCACCCTCTAGCTCAATAAATTCCCTCATATGCTCGGTGATATCCTCTCCCTGGTATCCACCCTCTGGTACCTCTGCATCTTTACCATGTAATTGAAGGTACCTTGCCTCTAGAGATTGTCCAAATCTTTCTATTTGGTTTCCTGCATCATTTATATAAAATTCCCTTGTTACATCATAGCCTGCCATCTCTAAAACGGCAGCTAGGGAATCTCCTAATGCTCCTCCTCTTCCATTTCCCATATGCATAGGTCCCGTGGGATTAGCACTTACAAATTCTACATTTACCTTTTTACCTTGTCCTATATTAATTCTCCCATAGTTTTGTTTTTTTGCTTCTATATCCCTTAATACATCATATAGCCATAAGGTATCCAGCTTAAAATTAATAAAGCCCGGACCGGCAATTTCTATTTTATCGATATAGGTTCCCTGGGTATCTATGTTCTCAATTATTGTTTCGGCTATTGCCCTAGGATTTTTTCTTGCCTGCTTTGTTAATTGCATTGCTATATTGGTAGCAAAATCTCCATGACTTTTTTCCCTAGGTACCTCTAATATAAAATCTGGTATATTCTCAAAGCTTATTTGTCCTTGTTCCTTAGCCTTTAATAGTGCATTTTTTATACCGTCCATTATGTTATTTTCTATAGTATTCTTTATATCCCTCATTTTGTTTCCTCCTTAACTTACTGCTTTACCTGTATTTCTAATGTGTTTCTTGTTCCATGACCTCCGTCGATATTTAATTGATAATCAAGATGAATGGAGACGGGTTCCTTTTCTTCATTATATTTTATATCAACATCCTTAGTAAAGATGCTTAATAGTAGTTGCCCCTGGGGTGTTTCATATCTATTATATTTTCTTTGACCCTTCTTAAAAACTAAATGGGAATTAGTGGTGCCCAAGCGGATTATTGATACATGATCTTCATCTACCTTAACAGTGGTAGTAGTGCCCTCCATACCGGATACTTCACTTTCCTTATATAAAAGATAATTGCTCTTATTTTTATTATATAATTCTCCTTCGGTAACTAGTTCTATAATTTCTGGCTTTTCATTATCAATGCTTTGTTCTCCCTTAATACTCAGCCAAACCTTCTTTTTCAAATTTATCACCTCTACTTTTTCTATTAATACCCTCTAGCTATAATATTATCCTTTACATTTTAATAATAATTAATAAAATAAGCAACCATTTATTAGTTGCTTATAATTTTATCACTTATTATGAATTTTGACTATTTATTTATTGCCAACGGAACGACGAGGGCGTCGTTTCCTACATCTTTCTTTGCCATTTTAGTTGAAAATCATAAAATTCACATTCTATACTGCCTTTATTATTTAAATGTGCAAGGTAGGCAGATAGAGTAGCCCAAGTTAAATAATATTGACCTGGAATTTGTTTTATCTCATAGTGCTTGAAGATAATCTGACTTAGGTCTTCTGTTGATTTTGGCTGTTCTAAATTCTCCAAAATAAAGTTTATAACATTCTTTATAGCCTTTATGTTTGTTTTAATCAGCTCTTCTATATTATAGTCTAAAATACCATGACAGGGCACATAGAATGGGTATTTAATATCATTTAAATATTCTAAGGTTTTTAGAGTGGCATCTATATCTTGAAAGAAGGGAAATCCATGTTTTTCTATAATATCCTTTGAAAAAAATGCATCCCCTGAGTACAATACCCCATCGGGGGTAACAACCCCAATTTGTCCAAGACTATGCCCTGGTAAATCAACTATTTCGAAGTTGGATCCCCCAATATCTAGATTCCCTGCTGCTATCACCCTTGTCACTTTAGAGGGTTTAGCCATTAAGAATTTATTTTGCAAAAAGCTTGGAGGTGCTGAAGTGAATAAATAAAAAGGCTCTAAAATAGGATTTTCTATAATGGCATCCTCTATTTTGGAAGCATATATATCACAATCAAGCCTTTTTTGGATTATGGCATTTCCCCCTATATGATCAGCATGGGAATGGGTATTTATTATGCTATCAATTTCCATTCCCTCTTCCTTCAAAATGTTGATTGCTCTTTTACCTGCATCATCATCTATTCCGCTATCAATTAAAGTGCACTTTCCCTTACCTCTGTGATAAACTCCAAGATTTACGGTTCCTTCAAGCATATAGCTATTACCTGTAATATGAACTAATTTATATGCCATTATTTCCCTCCTTTGTATTCCTTGCTATACCCTAATTTTTGTCATCAAATCTCTCTATTGCTAATTCAATTAAACGATCTATTAGCTTACTATAGGAAAGACCACTATACTCCCAAAGCTTTGGATACATACTAATATTAGTAAAACCTGGCAGGGTGTTAATCTCATTAATATAAATCTTTCCCGTATTCTTTTCTACAAAAAAGTCTAATCTTGCTAATCCGCTTCCATCAATGGTCTTAAATGCCTTAATGGCAAGACTACGAATAGTTTCTGTAGTCTGTTCATCTAAGGGTGCTGGAATTATCAATCTGGATTTATCATCATCTAAGTATTTTGCCTTATAGTCATAGAATTCATTGGAAGGAATAATTTCCCCTAATACTGATGCCTCGGGGTCATCATTTCCTAATACAGCACACTCTATTTCCCTGCAGTCTATGTTTTCTTCCAATAAAATCTTTCTATCATAGATAGCAGCTTCATTCATCCCAGTAATAAGTCCTTCTCTATCATGTGCCTTGGTGATTCCAACACTAGAACCCATATTTGCGGGTTTAATAAAAATGGGATAGGTCATGTTTTCCTCAATTTTTTTAATTGTCTCTTCTTGCTTTCTCCTCCAGTTTTTCCTCATGATTAATAGATATTTCCCTTGGGGCAAACCTGCCTTTTCATAGAGGGTTTTTGTATATATCTTATCCATTCCTACTGCAGAAGCTAATACTCCACAACCTACATAGGGGATATTTGCTAATTCAAATAATCCCTGTACCGTTCCGTCTTCTCCCCTGGGACCATGCAAAACCGGAAATACTACATCAATGCTTTGAAGTATTGGATGATTTATAGAAAAATCCTCCAAGAGATTTTCTTTTTCATCTTCCCACTTACCATTTTGTATCTTTTCAACATCTCCATTATAAATCATCCATTTTCCTTCTCTAGTAATTCCGATTGTTACCACATCATACTTTTCCCTGTCCATAGCCTTAATAACATTAGAAGATGACATAAGGGATACCTCATGCTCTCCTGACTGCCCTCCAAAAACCACGGCAATTACTTGCTTCTTTTTCATATTTCAAGATTCCCCTTTCATCTTTTCTTTTATATTTTATATTATGTAATTATTATCTTTGATATTATTAATTAATTTATTTTATCATAAGAAACAAAAAGTAAAAAAGATTTCTCCTATCTTTTATAATTAATAGTTCTATTATAATTATCTAGATTAAGAGAAATCCATTTTACCTACTATAATTTAAATTTTTATATTTTTATATTGCTTCTTTTACCTTCTCACCAACATCTTCAGGAACCCAACCAATCCACAGGTCCTCATATTCCTTTAAAAACCAATGTGCTGTCTCATATAAATCTGTATCATTTTCTTCCATATAGGCTAATGCTGAACTTGTAATTTCACTACTTGTTTTGTATTGCTTTAAAAATTCAACAATTTCAGGTGCACGTTCAGGAAAGTCAACATCTACTGCTATTGTCAAATCCTGTGATGGAAATTTACATGCATTACCATCTTTCCATTTTTCATCATCATATGGATCATCCTCAAGTAGTGTCATATCATATTTACCAGTTACCCAAGTAGGTTCCCAATAATATCCTACCCAAGCATCTCCATTTTCATAGGCACTTACTATTGAAGCTGACAAGGATGCATCTGAACCTGCCTGGAAATAATTATAGTATTGGTCCAATCCATATGTTGCCAGTTTTTCTTGTAAATTTTCATTGGCAGTCCAACCTGGTATTGATGCATAAATTCTTCCCATTGAATGGTCTTCTTCATCAGGGAAAACATGGGGATATTTTTCTAAATCCTTTATATTCTTTAGATCTGGCGCCATAGGTTCTATCCCTCTTTCTGGATCGCCTTCTATAACATAAGTCGGAACATAAAGTCCTTGCTCATTATCTGAATAGTTAATTCCTAATTCAATTATTTCACCTTTTTCAACAGTTTCATTATATTTATCAATAATATTTCCTGTCCATATTTCCATATAAACATTAACATCGCCCTGTTGTAATCCTAATAATGACATTTGCTCTGAAGCTAATATTTCTTCAGTTGGATATCCATATCCTTCTTCAATGATTGTTTGGGCAACTGCATTATGGAATCCAATACTATCCCATCCTGCATTAGTAAAAATGATATTTTCTTTTTCTTCACCATTCTCAGATCCCGTTTCTTGTTCATTATCTTGTTGAGAACATGCTGATAAAATCGGCATTATAATTAATACAATTATCAAAACTATTAATGTCTTTTTCAATCCTGTAATTTTCATTTAACTACTTCCCCCTCATAATTTTAAATCAGACCTTCTATAATTTGTGTTCTATCCTAGTATACATCAATTATTGTATGCTGACAACTTAAATTTAAATATAAATTGTCTGTATTAGGTCATCCATTATAAAAGGCGAGGGGGAAACTTTATAATTTTTACATGGTTAAATCACCAGTATTTGTTTGTATAACCTTTAATATCTGCTGCTCTTCTCCGGTTTCTGCATTTATATATACAATAAATGTGTCATCTTGAAAATTCCCCTTAAATTCGTAGCATAACACTTCTTCCTTTGCCTCTGTTGGAATAATAGCTAATCTTTCCTTAAAAATTTCTAGGCGGTTACTGACCATGTCCTTTGCCTCATCTAAGCTTATTTCAGGCTCAGATATTTTTCTTTCCCCATGGGCAACATAAAATCCTTGGGCTTCAAAACCTATTATCTCTCCATTATCTAAAGCTACTTGTACCTTGATTAGATCTGGATATATTAAAACATCATCCTGTTCATAGGCAAAGTTAAATACCGCAACTCCATTATATTTTTCTGAATAGGAGGGTGTCATGTTTGAAAAGCCCTTATCCTTCAAAAAATTATTTGCCCTTTCTAATGCCTTAGGCATGGTTAGGGTGACATTCTCTACAACCTTGCTATCCATCATCCAAACAACCTTGCCTCCGGTTCTGCTCACCTCTACATAAGCCCTTCTATCCCCATCTTCACCATAGGGTACTACCTCATAGCCATAGGTGTTAACCACACCTTCTCCTCGACTTAATTGATTAATCTCTCCTACTCTATCTGAGCCTAAAAATGAGATAATCTCCTTTTCACCCTCCTTACGGGTTATTCCTTCTCCCTTTAAACCCTTAGGTTTTATCTCTGAGAGATGGGATGAAAAGGGACCATCATATATTAATTTTGGATAGGTAGTCATTTCCTTTTCTACCCTGGTTAGACTATCCTGTATTACATTATCCGATGCCCTGCCAAGGGCAAATCTCCCCTTTTCCCTAAGCTCACCAAATTGCATGGCACCACCATCTATCATATCTTGATGAAGTTTTTGAAGGGAAGTTATTAAATACGACGAACTATTATGTAATCTCTCTAAATCCTCCCATTGATTATCATTTATTTTTTTCCCATTTATTGTTTGTTTTCCAATGGAATAGGAAAAATCCCCTAATTGGTTTAAAAACTTTGATGTTTCATTTAATGCTAAATGGCTAATGGGAAGTCTGCTTAAATTATTCTGTGCAAGATCTGCATTTTTCCATGTTTCTGTAAATATTAAAGACATTTGTTCATCTGACTGACTTATCATAGATTTTGCCAATAAAGCTTCAATTCCCTCTATTGAATTTAAAAGGGAATAAAACTCATTTAAATATTGATTCTCTAAAAATGTTCTATAATCATTTTTTTGATTATATTGTGTAAATCCCCAAATTCCGGCTACTACAAAGGCTGCAATTAGAAGCCAGGTAGTAATTTTTCTTCTGTCCCTCATTTTCTTCCCTCCTTTCTAGCTTGCAAAAACATGCTTGCCTATTGTTTTAATAATCGGTCGTGAATAAATCCATCTATTTGTTGAGGTCACAGGGTTATAATAATATATCGCACCACTTGAAGGGTCCCAGCCTGCTAAGGCATCCTTTGCAGCCTTGAATGCGCTTTCATTTGGATCTAAGAACATCTGTCCATCTGCTACAGCGGTAAATGCTCCCGGCTGAAAAATAACCCCGCTTATGGAATTTGGAAAGGAGGGATGTTCTACTCTATTTAAAATAACTGCTGCTACAGCTACCTGTCCAATATAGGGTTCACCCCTAGCTTCACCGTTAATTGCCTGTGCCAGCATATAAGTCTCATCCCTAGTGCTTGTTGCTCTACTTGACTGATAGGTAGTTTGGGCAGGGGCTTTTTGCAATAAATTTCCCAATCCCATGGCATTTAAGGTTTGTCTGCCTGCCTTCCCATCCACCTGCAAACCATTCTTTCTTTGGAAGTTTTTTATAGCCTCCTCTGTTTTCCACCCAAAGTGTCCATCAACTACACCATCCTTCATATAACCCCAATCCTTTAGTTTTTGTTGTACCTGCCGTACGGCATTGCTGTCACTACCATAGTAAATAACATCCTGTGCCCAAACCTGATTAAAATATACTCCTACCATTAAAAGTACCATAATCGCAATTAGGCTAATAGTTATACTCTTTTTCAAAGATATTCCCCTCTCTATTCTAGATAAGGGTATTTTTTGTAATATTGGATAAATTTATACTTGAAATAGAAAAAAAGCGTCGTGGACGCTTTTTATTAGGGAACAGTTGTAAGGTAACAGGGAACAGTAAAGGATTAAAACCTATTAGGGTTTTGGTTCAGGGTTTTTCTGTTCCCTGTTACCTGTTCCCTGATTTTACTGACTTTACTGATTTTTCTGTTCCCTGTTCCCTGTTCCCTGTTTGGAACGACGAGGGCGTCGATCCCTACTTATTTTTATTAAATATTGATTGAAACAGCTCTAGGAATTTCCATCTCACCTTTACCGGCTCCGGTTCTTTTTCTATTATAGATTCTTCCTGGATTGTATCGGTATTTTCCAGCCTGGCTGCTGGTTCAATTAAATTTTCTAGTTTTTCATCATCTTGAACCTGTATGGATCCTTCTTCCTTCTCTACATTAATAAAGCATAGGGGTGGGAACATTACACACCACCAATTGGATCCCTTTCCCTCTCCTAATACTATTCGGAAGGCTTCATAGTTCCCAGCGGGCAGGCTAAAGTTTCCATAATATTTAGTTGGAAAGGAGAAATTTCCTAGAGTAGCTGTTACTCCATAATTTTTTCCGCTTTCCTTTAATACTTTCTTTGCAATATCTATAATATTTTCCTGTTTTTCATTTATAATCCTTCGGGTTTCCTGTAAGCTTTGGGATTTTTCAAAGTAAGGTACTACTTCCTTTAGAACCTCATCCCTTACCCTTAATTTTGTTTCTTGATCCTGTTTTGAATCACTATTTGCCAATACATGGAATCTAATTAAACTATCCGCAATATCTTCCTGACTCTCTATTTTAGCTCTTTCTATTAAACCTTCTGATCGTTGGATATTGGTTTGAATTTTATGGGTATTAGCATAATTAAATGTAATTAGAATTATTATTAGTATATAAGTTATTAAAAATTTTCTTTTCATTTTTCTTCCCCCTATTGCCATCCCGCCCTATAATATGACACAGAACCGTCCCCTGACACTTGGCTTTTTTGTTTTCTTATTTGGGAGTATTGACAGAAGGTATATATTTTAAACCTTCATATTATTTAACAACTCCTGCTCCTCTGATTTTTACATCAGCCGTAACTCTTATATCCATTTCTTGGAAGTATTCTGAATAATCATCCTCTATCTGTTCCCATATCTTGGGATGGTATTTCATTATATAACTATCTGCATAAATAACATCCACCCTTAACTCCTTTTGTAATTTTTCTATTACCCGCATACAATCCTCTACGATTTCCCTTTCGACCTGTTCCTCTATATCCTTTATGTTTTCATCAGTTACAAAATCTCCTCCATATATACCCTCATCTAATTGTCCTTCTGTTTCTATAGCATAGCTTAACTGCAATCCCTCTTCTGTTGTTTTAAGCTCATTTTTTACGCCTGCATTAACAATTACATATGGAATAAGCTCATTTTTATATTCTACAATAACACTCCCCCCCTCAAGGGTTCCCTTTAAAAACATCGTAGCTCGCCCTTCAACACCGCTAAGATAATCCAACAGTGTATAATCCTTAATGACTGCTGCTCCCTCTACCTTAATCTCATCCGGTGCTACTATAACCTTTGGCAATGCCATAGTACCATCATCCCCCATATCAGCCGCTAGTTGACTTAGGGTTACATCAGCTACCTTGGAGGTTTCCGGTCTATTTTGCATAATTCCAGTAATATAGGGTACAAGTTCTGCTATCCCCTTGGGATTAATAGAGAAGGCATCCTTTGCATTGCCCTGTACCACTCCCACTAAAACATTCCAATTATATTTTTGATTCCTATGTAAATAATCCAACATTTCCATTACCACTTTTTTATCCTTTAAAATTTCTTCTCCAAATAGAACTAATTTAGCATGGCCAAAAAATAAATCCTTATCTATCCTAGTCGCCATTTGTCTTGACCCTTCATCAGGGGTTACTGTTGTAATACTTCTTGTGGAATAGGTTTCTTCTTCTCCCCCTCCCTCTGTCTGGGCACTGGGTATTGGACTAAGATAGGTAATAAGATATCGGGGAGTAAATTTATCCGGTTCTTCAAGATTTTCTCTCTGTCTTTCTATCTCCTCTTCATCAGGCTTATCAAAGGTAATACCAATAATATAAAGTCTTTCCTCTATATCCTTCATATCCCAACAGCCAGTTGTAAAAATTAAAACAAACATCAGAATTATAAAGATTTTCTTCTTATCCATTAGACTTCACTCCCTTTTTCCTAATTTTAGCTATTACTAATAATAATATTGGAATAATTATCACAACTAGGGTGCCTGCATACATGGAAAACGCCCCTAACCAATCATATATCTGGGCAACATTATCTGGTTGTAGTGAAAGAATATAAATTATTGGCAATAGGGCTACTCCAAAAATTTTATGCTCCTTTGTTTTTGTTAATCTAGTTAAGATAAAAGCTGATGAAAAATACATTGTACCTAGGGTAGTAAAGATAAATAATACCCAGATAGTCATAATAACCCCCTCTAGCTGCTCAATAAATGCACCAGGTACCTGTATGGATTTGATATATGCCATCAAAGGCCATATCAATATCTTTATTTCATGTTTTCCGAAACTAGCAATTACAATTATTGTGGATATAAGATATATAAGAGTTATTATAGAAATAACTATTATAAGGGTTTTTTTCATATTCTTTTTATCAGAAACAAAGGGAATAAAGAGAAAAATCGCCTCAAATCCCATAAAACTAAATACTATTTGCAGAATTCCTATCAAAATCACCTTAGGTGATGTTTGAAATGCCGGCAGTAAATTGGAATAGTCCAAATTTGCTGTCCCTGTAAAAAGTGCTATAAAATAAGGAATAAACATAATAAGAATTATAATCTCGTAAAAGCGCACTATTCCTTCAAAACCGCTTCTAATTAAATATATAAGAGTGATTAAAAATGTTATATTAATTACTTCTATAGGTGTCTTTGGTAACAAATACATTTTTAGCACTTCTCCAAAAATTCGTACTGAAAAGGCAGCAAATATCACATAATATAAAATTAGAATAATCCCAATCAGGAGAGCTAATGGATATCCTACCAAGTCCCTGCTATACTCAATAATAGTTTCATTGGGAAATTTATTAGCCAATGTATTAATCACTAAGGATATCCCTATTGTTATGGCACCTGCTGCTAAAATTAGTATCCAACCATCGGTTTCTGCAATTTCTACTACATTTCTTGGAAGGGTTAAAATTCCTACTCCGACTACCGCTACAATGATTAATATTCCTAATTGAAATGCTGAGATTTTAACTTCTTCGCTATTCATCTTTTTCGCCTCCCTTTTTAGTTTCCCCAACTTTCTTGGGCTTCTTTAGAGTTTTTATACCTTCCTTTGCTTGTATATCCTGGGAATTTTCTTCTTCATCAGAGACTACTTTAACCGTCTTGCCGTTCTTATCCACTCGCCAATCCTTCAATCTCTTCTTATCCTTTTCACCAGTAAAACTATTCCTACTTTTCAAATTTGGGAAGGGAGCCTTAACCACAGTATCCTTCAAATCAGACATTTTCCCTGAAACAATGGGGGCTAAATAGGGTACGCCAAAGCTATTAATTGTGGATAGATGGATTAGGGTTGCAATTACTACTAAAACTAATCCATAAAGGCCTAAAAAGCTTGCAGCCAGCATAGCAACAAAACGCAACAATCTAAAGCTTATGTTCAGGTTGTAGCTGGGAACAGCGAAGGAGGATATGGCTGTAAGGGCGACAATTATAACCATAATGGGGCTTACTAATCCTGCCTCCACAGCTGCTTGACCAATAATTAAACTTCCTACAATACCGATAGTTGCTCCTATCTGACTGGGTAATCTTACCCCAGCTTCCCGAAGAAGTTCAAAGGTTATTTCCATAACTAAAGCCTCCACAAATACCGGGAAGGGAACTGTCTCCCTGGTCCCGGCCAGGAAAATAGCAAGACTGGTTGGAATAATACCAGGATGATAGGATGCTATAGCTATATAAATAGCGGGCAAAGTAAAGGAAATAATCAGGGCAAATAATCGTATCCATCGTATTAGATTTGCAATCCACCATCTTTCATAATAGTCCTCTGGTGATTGCATAAAGTCATTAAATGTAGCAGGCACGATTAATGTCATAGGGGTATTGTCTATAATTATAGCCACCTTTCCCTGTAGTAATGCCGCAGCCACTAAATCCGGACGCTCAGTGTATTGTACCTGGGGAAAAAGGGAAAACCAGTTATCCTCGATAAGCTGCTCTACATACCCACTTTCTAGAATTCCATCAATATCAATAGTCTCTAACCGATTTTCTAATTCCTTAAGTACTTTTTCATTGACAATATCCTCCATATATGCGATCCCTATATCTGTTTTTGAACGCTCTCCTAATTGCATACCCTTGATTTTTAATTTTGGGTCCCTGATTTTTCTTCTCAAAAGCACTGTATTAACTCGAAAGGTTTCTATAAAGCCTTCCCTTGGCCCGCGGATAACCGTTTCCCCCGGCGGTTCAGATAGTCCCCTTAGGGGCCAGCCCCTGGTGGATATAATTATAAATTCCGAAACTCCATCAATAAGTAAAATGGTGTCTCCTGATAAAATGGCCAAAACTGCTTCATCTAGGTTATCCTTTTCCTTAATATCGGATGCGGATAAAGTTCCCTCTGAGGTCAATTCAAATAACTTCCGTTTTACCACTCCAGGATCCGGTGCGATTAACCTTGCCTCTAACGCTAAAGGACGTAATATGTGATCATGAACCAGAGTCCTATCTGCTAATCCATCTACATAAGCAACATACATTCTATGATTCTGTTCTACACCTACACGAAATTCCCGGGCAACAATATCTGTACAATCCTTAAAAATATTATCTAGGGTTTCTATGTTTTCATCTATTTTTGTTGAAACAGGAATAAATTCCTTTTCCTTACTTTTTCTTTTCTTTTTTATAATTCTCATACTCATCAACCCCTACCCCAAAATACTAAACTATCGGAGGGCATACAATGCCTTCCCTACAACTTAAAAAACCAATATTAGTAAAATATTTCATAAAGCGACGACTTATTATTTCGGAACGACGAGGGCGTCGATTCCTACAAGCTCCATATTAAATAAATATCACTAAAATATATAGCAAAATCCCACCTATTATATAGGTTAAGCCTATAAATTTTGATATCTTAGCTTCTTTTTTATTATTTTTTCTCTCCATATTTTTATAATCTACAAAATATGCAAATAGCCCACTACCTACCACCAATAACATTGCATAAAGGGTATAATAGTTTTTTATAAAGTTTAAAAAAGATTTCATATTAAACCTCCAGTATTTCCTTTAATTAATACTAATGATTATCTTTACCTTTAATGCAAAAAAAATACAGGCTAATTAATAGCCTGAAACTTAAAATATTGGTATATGGTAGAAGGTATATGGTAGAGAGGTAAGTCAGGGGGCAGATAAACCGTAGATGCTAGTAGAGATCGACGCCCTCGCCGTTCAATCCCTATTAGCCTCTACCTTATACCTATCTATATATTTCTTTGCTAACTCTATATCCTCTTTCTTATCCACATCATTTCCAATCTCTGCATAGGGGGTTATAATAGCCTTAGGATTAATGCTTAAAAGACTACCGATCCTATTCTCTAGCTTTTCTATAGTTAATGTTCCTAATAATAATTGCACTAAAAATCCTACTCCTAATATTTTTACCATCTTCCAAGGTTTCTTCCTATTTTCAATCATATGCCTTCCCATTGCAAAAAAAGGATCACCTATATCAGGTTTTATTACACTCATATTGCCTCCTGTAAAGCTGCCTTCCTTTAGCTTGACATAGGTTCGCTGCATATCCGGGTATGTCTGTAATTGGGTTTCCTTCTTTATGATTGGATAGGTAAAATCAGCTTTGCTATCTAATGATGCTTGAATAAAATGATCAATGGCTTTAGGGGTTATAAAGGGGATATCTGATGTAATTAACAAAACCTTTTCCTGATCTAAAAAGTAATTCAATCCCTTAACAACATTATCTATCATCATTTCATCCTCTTGCAAAATAATGTCCTTATCATTATCTATCTCTATCTTATCCCTTAATAAATCTGGGTCTCCAATAATGGCTATCCCATCAATAAAGGTGCTTCCCCTTAGGGCATCAACAATATATTGCAACATAAATTTTCCTTCTATGGGAAGTAGTGCTTTGTTATCACAATCCTCGAAATCTATATTTCCCTTACCCCCTGCTAGAATAAATGCTTTCATCTTATTTCTCCCCTTTTAATAAGTTTTATTATCTATTTATTATTCATTATAGGTTTTAGTTATAAATACATCTTTATATTCCTTCTTAAGTTGGTCATATATATACTGTGCATCTTGCTTACATTTACATATTCCAAAGATAGTAGGACCGCTTCCACTCATTAGCACTCCCCTTGACCCTAAGTTTAACATCCTATTTTTTATGCTTTTAATCTCTGGATAGGCAATGCTTGTGACATCCTCTAAAATATTTTGAAGATATGGTATTGCTCCTTCTATATCTCTTTTATCTATTGCTTTTAATACTTTATTTGTGTTAGGATGCTTAAGCTTCTTATTAAAATTAATATTTTGGTATGCCCATGATGTGGATACAGAAAATTCAGGTTTTACTAAAACCAACCATGTAGGAGGCAAAGGGTTAAGGGACTTTAATACTTCACCAATTCCTGTAGCAAGTACAGTTCCTCCTAATAAACAAAAGGGTATGTCCGCACCTATACTCCCACCTAGCTCCATTAATCTTTTTATGGGTAGGTTTAAATTCCATAATTCATTTAGAGCCTTTAAAGTTCCTGCTGCATTAGTACTGCCCCCTGCCAGTCCCGCTGCTACTGGAATGTATTTATGTATGGTTATCTCAATACCCTTATCTACATTATATTCCTTTTTTAGTAGCTTAGCTGCAGTATATACAATATTATCTTCATTCTTCGGGACTTCACTATGCTCACAATGAATAATAATATCTCCTTGGGTAACTTTAAACTCCATCTCATCATATAAATCAATGCTTTGCATAATCATTTCTACTTCATGATATCCATCTTTTCTCTTTGCCAATACATCTAAGGTTAGATTTATCTTTGCCCTAGTTTTTATGTGCTTTTTATTAATCATTTTGCACCTGCTTTATCTTTATCTATTTTTATAATACCTAAATCTATATAATTATATCAAAATTTAAATAAAACAAAAAGAAGGTCTCAGGTTCTGTACCTTCCACCTTCTTTTTTAGTTATTAGTTATCGGTAATATAGAGGTATATGGTAGATCCTAATAGGTATTCCTCTAATGTCTGGTATATGGTATATAAACATCCAAAGTCTATTACACGATGGAAGAATTTCGCTTTCTCTACCTTATACCTTCTACCTACTTCAATGTATATCTATCTTTTTTAGAAATTATAATAGGTTTAAAATTTGGTATATTATCTTGATCTGGGATATCATTTTGACTTAATACTTCCTCTATGGTTATTCGGTATCTTTTTGCTATTTCCCAAAGACTATCATTGGGCTGCTTGAAATATACCGATATTTTTGCTTCCTTGCTTTCTTCCTCCATTATTTCTGATAATTCCTCTATATCATTTATTGCATGAAATATCACTGGTTTAAATATTTGACATTGTATGTCTAGTGTAACCTTTAATTCTATTTCATCGGCACTTAATAATTGATAACCAAGATGATGAATATTAGCAGATACATCCCCATAGACTTCATTTTCTGTATCTAATTCAAAGCCTTGGCGGAAGGGAATTTCCTTCTTAATGCTCTCATATCCTTCTTGCTCACCTATTATTCGATAGAGCATTTCTATTTCCACTAACCCTTCTACAATCCATTGGTCATCTAATCTTTGTGCTTCTGTAACCTTGACTATTCCCTCAATTGATAGTACATCATCTATTCCTTCCTGTTCAATGGAGGTAGATATTTTCTCCTTTACTATTGTTTTAGTCTTCTCGTTTAGTACCATCTCTTGACAATTAATTTTTTCCTTATGCAGATTTGTTTGAATACTGGGACTATAGGCATCTACTATGCTTTCCACATCATGATCTTGATATATGGTACCCTTTATATCTACTATTGCCTCAATATCAATGATATTAAATACTCCTTCTTCGTTGGTTTGAACCTGGGTTAATATATCCTCTACATTAAAATTTAATTGATATTCCATATCCTCTGTAATACCTGGCAGCTCAAGGAAATGGGCAAGGGGTAATTGATATTCTACATATTCGATGCTTTGATTTTCCTCTGCTTCCCCAATATATATAATCTCTACCTCTACCGACCCATTTATCATTATCCGTCCTTCTGTTACCTTGATTTCCTTTTCTAATACCCTTGCTTGAGTTTTTATTATTTCAATTACCTGTGGCATATCCTCTAAGTTAATTTGCTCTTTAACCATGGCTTGTTCACTTGCCTTGTCTGCAATAGTAGTAATTTTCACCCAATTGCGCAACATCTGCATATCCTCTAACCCCTTTATATTATTTAGCAATGGATATTGTTCCTTTTTAGTGAATTTACCTTGCATCCCTAATACTCCACGAATATTTAGTTTTCTTGTATTGACCAATTCATAATCAATATATTCCATCCTGGTTTGTACTATTGCCTGTATGTCTCCTTCCTCTTCTACTTCAATCCAATGACTAAAGGGTATTTCCATATTAATATGCTGCAGCTTTACGCCTTCTTCTAGAGCTTGGTACATAACCTTACAATCAACCATTCCCTCCACAAAGAACTTTTCCCCTTCTATTACCTTGTTATTTACATGTATATCCCCTCTAACAGAAAGTACTTTTTCAATATCAGGCTTATAATCGGGAACTATAACATTTTCTTCTATTATGGTTTGCGTGGTAAATCTTCTGACTTCCTGATCCACCTCAAGATATTCCTTAATTAATTCTAAAGGCATTTATTTTTCCTCCCTCCAATATGTATAGGTCATATTATATAGATATAGATTTATGGACAAAAATATGTTTACTATTTATCTTTATTATGGAAGGATAAAAAAAATACCAAAAACCTATTGGTTTTTGGTATTTTAGTTGATAGTTATCAGGTATCGGTTACCGGTAAAATCAGTTATTAGGGAACAGTTGCAAGGGAACAGTAAAAGATTTTAAGTCTTTCAGGGTTTGTTTTTAGGGTCTTTCTGTTCCCTGTTCCCTGTTCCCTAATCTCTATTCCCTACTCTTCTACTATCACAGTTCCTGTCTTACCTTCTAATGCTTCTACGGCTTTATCTAAAAGGGTAATGATTGCTTTTCTTCCGGGTTTAGATTTTGCAAATGCCATAGCTGCCTCTACCTTAGGCAGCATTGATCCCGGTGCAAAATGTCCCTCTTCTATATATTGTCTGGCTTGTTCTAAGTTAATTTTATCTAAGGACTTTTGGTTGGGGGTATTAAAGTTTATGGCTACCTGTTCTACCCCGGTTAAGATCACAAGCATTTGTGCATCCATTAATTCGGCTAATTTCTCAGCTGCAAAGTCCTTGTCTATAACAGCTGGGATTCCCTCTAGGCTTCCGTCTTGTTTTTCTATAACAGGTATACCGCCACCACCTACTGTAATGGTCAATATCCCTCCATCTACTAAGGTCTTAACTGCTTGCTTTTCCACTACATCTACTGGTCGGGGGGATGCCACAACTCTTCTCCAGCCCCTGCCTGCATCCTCCACCATAACATATCCCTTTTCTTTCTCTATCTCCTTTGCCTCTTCCTGTGAATAAAATGCTCCTATAGGCTTTGTGGGATTTTGAAAGGCTGGATCATTTTTATCTACTATTACTTGTGTTACTAGGGAAGCTACGGGTTTTTCAACTCCTTGCCTTTTTAATTCCTCCCGAATCGCCTGTTGTAAGTGATAACCTATGTATCCTTGACTCATTGCTCCACATTCTGGGAAGGGAATAACCGGTGTTACTTCAGAAGCATATTCACTGGCTAATACTATTCTTCCTACCTGGGGTCCATTGCCATGGGCTATTATTACATCATAACCAGCCTTAATCAAGGATACAATACTAATTGCTGTATGCTTTGCTGAAGCTAATTGTTCCTCTGATGTAGGTGGTCTATCTGGATCTTGAAGTGCATTTCCTCCTAAAGCTACTACTACTCTTTTATTTATCATTATAAGTCTCCTTTTCCATGTTTGTTATCCTTAGTTTATAATTAACTTTTACTTACTATTCATATAATTCCTTGGAATGTTAAAAAATCCTTTGTGAATCATCTATAAACTCAGTTATCGGTTATCAGTTATGTATAAGATTTACACAAAAAAAATTGTAGCTGCAATTGCAGCTACTTATTACCCACATTTTATAATAGAATCATCTTTACATAGGGTTAGTTCAACTGTTTTAGTTAGCAAATCAGAGTAACAGAAGGATATTTTTCGAGGTAATCTTTTACCTTCATCAACAGCTATAATAAAAATACTAGGATAAGTCTGCTCTATAACACCTTCACGGATAAAAGTTCTTTTTCTACTCTTATTGGCCTTTAATCTTACTCTTTGTCCAACATAAGCTTCCAAATCCTTTTTGATCTTATGAAGTGAATTTTTATTCTCTTCCATTTCATCACCATCCTTATATTCTACTCTGTTATTTTATCATGGATGCAATACTTTGTCAAATTTTACATTATATCAATTTGTACAATCTCTTGTCAATATAAAAAAAATAAAATATTAGTCTTCTATCCCCCAATAATTCAATAAACCCTTATAAATAGCTGTTGCTATCTTGTTTATTGCATTATTATTTTCTAAATTAAAATACCCAATATCTAAAACTAAGGTGCTTTTTTTGCTTTCCCTAGTTAAACAAAGTTCTGTTTCAATCACATCTTTACATTTTATTCCTGAATATTTAAGCTCTTTTATAATAAATTCTCCTAAATCCCGGGCTTCTATATCTCCTGGATATACATAGATTTGGGTTACATTTGACATTGTGGGACTATCATTGCCATGAATACTAAGCATAAAATGAGGCTGTAATTGATTGCTAAGATGTAAGCGATCTTCAAGAGAAAGATAAATATCACTATCACGGGTTAGTATTGCCTTTGCACCTGCTTTTTTCAATAAATCTCCTAATTCAAGGCTAATCTTTAAATTCATGTCCTTCTCTATAATGTTATTCTTTTTTATGCCCAATTCTTTTCCGCCATGTCCTGCATCTATTAGGATTATCTTACCCTCTAATGGAATATTTATACTCCATTGTGGTATATTTTCAATTTTAACACCTGTAAAATAATATTTTATTATTTCTTCAGCATTTTTGCCCTCTAGGGCTAAGCCTTGAGCACCATATTGGCATAGGCCTATCCCATCTCCTTTTCCCTGAACAAAAAATTTTATTCCGGTGGGCTGCCATCCAAATCTTGTTGAGTACAAGCCTAATTTCCTTTGAAAATCCTTACCCTTTATAAGCTTATCTCCAATCTTGATTTGAATTATCCTTCCTTCCTTATCCCTTTCTGCCATATAAAGTATCTTATCCATGTCAGGTCCCTCTATGGAACTGGGTTTTGAAAAACGAACATTCAATTTCTCCTCTAATTCCTCTAGGGTAAATTCAACACTGCTTTGCCAATGGGGAGAAGTTGATTTGCAATGATCACATAAAACCCGTCTAGCATATTGAATGGTATTACCCAATACCCTTTCAGAATTTTCTGTTGACCCTCCACAGGTATCATGATAATAGGGAAATATTATCTTACCTTGAAAAGTAATTATTTTATTTTCTGTATCTTCTACTGCTTGAGTTAACTGTTTCCTTTTATCCTCTTGGATTTCCTCTAATGGCAAAAGTCCTATGCAATGATATGGTTCATTACAAATATCTGCTTTTGGATGTTTTTTACAACCCTTACCATCAAATAATCTCATTTTTCTCATAATATAAGTTCTTATCATTATTGCAAAGGTCCTTAAAACCTCTATATGAAAATTTTCTTGAATTTCAAAGGCAAGAATCTGTACTATGCAATCGTCAATAGTATAAATAATATTTTTATCTTTAGTTACATCATAAATAGTAACATTTATATTTTCCCCCTTAGTCATCTTACCCTCTCCTTTGTCCTAAAAGGCATTTTTCTATAAATATATTTATTATATTATATGTAAAGAAAGAGGGGCATGTGAAAAGCACCTCCTTAAAAGAAGGTGCTTTTATTTTACTTTTTTGCACGCTTTCTTGCTTTATTCAGCACTAGGTACTGGTCTTCTAAACATTTCTGTCAATTCATCTAAAAATCCAGATATAGGGCGTCCTCCCCGTACATCTCGACCAATATCTCTTAACCTTTGTACACTATCTACATCTGCGGATACATAAACTCGTTCAATGCCCTCAGCGTCTTTTTTAATAGCATCTCCTACTTTTTCCTTTACCCTATCTGTCTCCTCATTCTCCATATCCTTATCAATATCGATGCCTACATAGGCTGTTTCTCCGGTAATAACGACTGTAGCATTATCTACTCCTTTTACATCTGAAGCAATATCTGCTATCTCTCTACTTCGGGTTTCATCATTATTGTTATTATCTGCATTATTTAAGCCAGGTGTGTTATTATTTCTAGGTGCAACATTGTTTGGATTGTTTGGATCGTTTAAATTGTTTTGATTATTTGGCAACATATTATTTTGGGGGTCATTTATATTCCTATTATCCTCTGGTTCCACCCTTCTTGCCGGAGTACAGCCTATGGTTAGGCCAATAATCAATAGGAAAATTATACCTAATAATGCATATTTTTTCATGTTCTCTCCTCCTTTAATATTTGACTAGGTTTAGGTTTTATTTTATATATTTCCTAGTTATTATTATTGTGCTAAAAGGAGGATTAATATATCCTGTAAGATTTTGCTATTTTTAATTTTTTTAATTATCACAAACAGGCGCTATGGTTGGTCTTTTGGGTACAGCAATCACACCTGAGTGTGCCTCAACATAAAGCAGCCAATAGCCCATTGCACCCTTTTCTTTACTATTGCCTTGGGCTGGATGCCAATATAAAAATCCTGTATTCCCTTGAAATGGCTGATCCTGCATACAAAGTCTGCCTGGGATACCATAAACATAATAACTCGGTTTCTTTTCAATATTTTCATCAAAAACTATTCCAAATATCATATGATTATATTCTTCCACATATACTTCTCCAATATTTCTATAACCCATGTATGGATATGTTAGATTAACAAAGGAACCATTATAATAAAGATAAAAACCCTCTAAATCCTTTTGATCTTTCATTATCTTCCACCACCTATGATTTTTTATAGGCGGTCTAAAGGGTTTTATCTCTGGAACAGCCTTCTCTAATTGTTCAATGTTTCTATTAATATAATAATAGGGCGCTTCTGGTTCAACTTCTGGTTCTACCCCATGTTCTACTTCTTCTATCTCCTGCTCCAGATTTTCTTCCTTATTCTCCCTATCAAGATTTACCCAATATTCCTCTAGCTTTGAATAGGGGTCTTCTTTCTGTTTAGTAGCATGGATTTCCTGTTCTTCTTTTTGTTCTTCTACATACTCCTGTTCTATTTCTTCTTCTTTCATTTTTTCTTCTATCTTTTCCTCTAATTCTTCGGAAAATTGATCCTCTACCCTAAATCCAATTTGGATTTCTTTTTCATCTTTAATTTCATTTTCAATTAATTCATGATTAACTTCCTCACTGATATAGGGAACCTGTCCCCTTGTGCCCTTTGTATTTTTTAGCCACGCAACTAAAGGAACCTTTCTACTATGTTCCAGTCCTAGAGGTCTAATTACTACTACATCAAACTCCTGCCAGCTAATACCTGAATTTAATACATCCAAGCTGCTTGTGCTGTATTTCCCCTCTTGCTTTCCGCTTCTCCCTACAGATATCTCTTCTAATACTACATACCTGCCTTCATTGGTAAATAATTGAATCTGATATACCATTTCCTTAAGATTTTCCACAAATACCTTAAAACTTAACCTATCATCTTTTCTTTCTATCTCAATGTGTCCCTTAGGTGTTTTCCCTATTGCTATTTCATAACCCTTATCCTCCGGCGACAAAAATACAAACTTTCTTTCAAGTAATGAAGCCAATTTTCACATCCTCCTTCCTTTTTCATTACAATTTATTAGATCTATTCACAGAGTGTGTCTATTAAAATATATTCCATATATTTAGTTTTATGTTTATAGTAAAGTAGAACTTTCCTTTCCCATAAAAAAACCTCAAATTTCCACTTGAATTCCGAACATGTGTTCGTATATAATATCATAAAGGAGACTTTTAAATGATAAATTATTCAAAACTTCCCCATAATGATTTTCTCTGTATTGATATGAGGTCATTCTATGCCAGCTGCGAGGCTGTATCCATGGGCCTAGATCCAAATAATTGTTATCTTGCGGTAGTAGGGGATCCCAAGCTTTCTAGTTCAATCGTTTTGGCTGCTTCCCCGCGGCTAAAAAAAGATTTCGGCATCAAAACAGGGAACCGATTATTTGAAATACCAAAAAACAATAATATTCATATTGTAGGTGCTAGAATGGGTTATTACCTAGAAAGATCTATTGAGATAACCCAGATTTTTTATCAATATGTCCCCCTTGAGGATATTCATGTGTATTCTATAGATGAGGCATGGTTAAAGGTGGATGGAAGCGAAAAACTTTTTGGCAATAAATATGAGATCTCTAAGAAAATTAAGAACCACATTTTTTCAGACTTTGGATTACATTGTGCTGTAGGAATAGGTCCTAATCGATTTCTGTCTAAGGTATGCTTGGATAATGAAGCTAAAAAAATCGGAATTGCCCAATGGGACTATGAGGATGTTCCCAAAAAACTATGGCCCCTTGAAACTCAAAAGTGTTGGGGCATCGGAAGGGCAATGGCTCGAAATTTAAGGGAATTGGGAATAAACACCCTGGGAGATTTAGCTCACTTTCCCTTAGATATTTTAGAATCTAAATTTGGCATAATGGGTAATCAACTTTATTATCATTCCTGGGGAGTAGATCTTTCTCAAATGGAAGGTAATACTGACTATACTATCCCTAAAAGTATTGGAAAGGGTATAACTCTGGAAAAGGATTATAAGGAGTTTGAGGATATTTGCACCGTGGTACTAGAGCTTTGTGAGGATATTTGCCGACGGGCTAGAAGGCAGGGTCTTGCCGGAAGAACTGTCCACCTAAGTCTTAGCTATAGTAAGGCACAGGGGGGCGGTGGCTTATCCCAATCCTTGACCATGACTACCCCCAGCAACCTAACAATGGAGATATACGACCTATGTCAACAAATATTAAAAAAGCATAACCCCCTAAGATGGGTGCGTAAAATCAGTATCTCCCTGGGGAATTTTAGTGCTGACCAAGACCTGCAGCTGAATCTTTTCCGTCCTGTAATCAAGGAAAGAAAAATCGCGGAGGTAATGGATGAATTGCAGGATCGTTTTGGCACGGCATCTATTATTAGAGCCCGTTGCCTAAACAAGGAGGCTATTACTCTTAAACAAAAAAATAAAATAGGAGGGCATTATTCATGACAATCCGTGATCGTGGAAATATTAAATGGACAGCGATGATGCTGACAGAGCATAAGGATGCATTAGAAAAATGGGCTAAACAAACAAGGGAAATTACCAAGCCCCTATTAGATGAGCAAAAGCTGGAGGAAATGAATTTTCTACTTTGTCAATCCTTGGTGGAAAAGACTCCCCTGCTTATTAATTATTTTCACAATAAAAAATTCATCTCCATAAAGGGAATAATTCATGATTATCACCCCTTAAATAGAGAGGTGTTCTTAAAAAATGAAAAGGGAGATATTACGACTTTAATATTGTCAAATATAATAGATATAAACCAGTACTAGGGGCGATTTTTAATCGCCCAAAATGTTTTATCCTATCTTTCCATCACCATCTACATCCTGCTGAGTATACTTTTCTAAGGTTATCAGCGTTTTATATAATAATTCCTGGGTTTTTTTTAATTCTTCTTCTAAAAATATTACTCTTGATTCTAAATCATTACTTCTCTCTTGTTGCTCGTTTATTGCCCCCTGCTGCATTAAATCCCAAAATAATCCCATAAGTTCATCTCCTAATAAATTTTAATATACTATTAATCAAGTTCTATATTCATTAGAAAAACCCTTTTTATAAATAAACAACCCTGCCACAAAATCTCAGCAGGGTTGTTTATTGTTTTATGGTGTACTTACAGGTGCTTTACGATAATGGGTAGCTTGCTCGAAACTATAGGCTATTTCTATTAAAGTAGAATCATCAAATTCTCTAGCTAAAATTTCTAAGCCAACCGGTACTCCTATGGGTGCCGATTTTGTAGGCTGGGTAAAACCTGCTGGTATGGAACAGGCTGGAAAACCAGTTACAGAACCCATTACTCCATTTCGTTCATTTTGTGCCTCTCCCACAAATACCACCGGTATCTTTTGATGGGGATAGGCTATTGCATCTAAGTTAAGCTCTGCCATAATCGCTACTACCTGATTACGAAGTGCCATTCTTTTTATTAGGCGTTCATTATATATAGGAGTATCGATATCCAATGACTGAGCCGTTTTAAGATTTTCCTCAAGTCCTTCATGGTATTTTCCAGAGTCAATTACATCCTTTAGGGAATGCACCTGTGATAGATCCCCAAGGGATTGTAAATACTCTCCAAGGTGAGCCTTTAGGTCATACATATGAACACTGACTTCCTTTACCAAATAGTCTGAATCAATATTTTCTTCAATGTCCACAAGTATTGCACCATTTTTCTCCATTTCCTTTAAGCTTGACATTACTCTTTCATTAACTTCCTTATGCTCCGGTCTATCTCCAAAGAAGCTTTTTAATATTCCGATCCTCTTGCCCTGTAGACCATTTAACTTTAGAGATTCTCTAAAGGATTTGGGACCTCGTCCTACTGACCAAGCTGTTATAGGATCAGAAGAGTCATAACCCGCAATAACATCTAATACTCTGGCTGCATCTTCCACCGTACGGGTTATGGGTCCTGCAGTATCTTGGGTAAAGGAGTAGGGAACAATTCCATCTCTGCTTACCAATCCTATGGTAGGTCTAAAGCCCACTAGATTACATGCCGAAGCAGGGGATCGTATAGAATTAATAGTATCTGTACCTATGCCTACCATTCCAAGGTTTGCAGCAATACTTGCCCCTGTTCCGCCGCTGGAACCCCCGGGAGTCCTCTCTAAATCATAGGGGTTTAGGGTATGTCCTAAGATAGAACTAACGGTTTCTCCCCAAACAGCAAATTCGTGAAGATTTGCCTTTGCTAAAATAAGAGCTCCTGCTTCCTTAAATCTTTCAGTAATAAAGGCATCATCTGGGGGAATTACTCCCTCTAAGCTTAGGGATCCTGCTGTAGTTTCCATATCTCCAGTATCCACATTATCCTTTAATATAACAGGAATTCCATGTAATGGACCAACAAAACCACTTTTCTTAAATTTTTCATCCAATTCATCTGCAATTTCCAATGCCCGTGGATTAACCTTTATTATTGAATTTAAGGAAGGTCCTTTTTTATCATAGGCTTCAATTCTTTCCAAATACATTTCTACCAGCTGTCTACAGGTTAATTTCCCCTGCTCCATTGCCCTATGTACATCTTCAATAGTAGCCTCAAGTAATGTAAAATCTTTGTTTTCAAAGTTCATGGCTTTCACCCTCTTTCATTAATCCTTATCATTATTATATCAAGAGTGCCTCTTTATGATTTTGTATAATATTCACAAAAATAACCCTAGATTTATAATTGTCTATATTTTATTCTAACAATACCGCTCTTATTGGCGAGGCTTCTGCATTTTTAATCTTCAGGGGAAGGGCAATTAAGGTATATTCTCCCTCTAATATATCCTTTAATACCAATCCTTCAATAATTACAATCTTATTTCCCATAAGTATCTCATGGGTATCATGTTCAGGTTGAGCCCTTTCTATTCCTAAGGAATCAATGCCTACGCCTATAATTCCTTTATCCTTCAAAAATTCTGCCCCATCCTTATCTAAATATACAAAATCAAAATCAAATTGTAAATTCTGGGAACTATCTTCCTGTCTTAGTGAATTTCGAGTTTTTAATAAGAGAAACTCCCCCTGTTTTATATCCTTTTTTTCCAGGTGTTCCTTTTTTATTTTATCCTCTACATGCGATAAATCTATCACCCTGCAGGCTGTGACAACCTTTGATAGGTCCTGCTGGTCTATGGTATCCCCCTCTGGTATCATATGTAAGGGCGCATCCATATGGGTACCCGTATGTAATTCCAAAGTCAAGGTAGATTCATAGGAATTTCCACTGGAAAAATCACTATTAACCTGCATCCTGGGTCTTTTTTCGTCCTTATTCTTATAAACCATCATATCCTGCTTTATCTCCATGGATATATCATAGATTTTCACACTTACCCTCCTCCTATACATTCCACCATTTTCTATTATCCCTCTCTAAAAGCTCATTAGCTGCCTGGGGTCCTCTGCTTCCTGAATCATATTCAAATACCTCCTCCGGCTTTAAACACCATGCAAGAGAGATATTATCTACAATCCTCCAGGAATATTCCACCTCATCCCAATGGGCAAAGAGGGTAGAATCTCCCCTCATTACATCATAAATTAATCTTTCATAGGCATCTGGACAGTTTTCATATAATTGGCAATTCTGATAATAATCCATATCCACCGGAATTATTTGACTTTTCATGCCCGGTTTTTTTGCATTAAAACGCAGGAAAACTCCTTCCCTAGGCTGTATTCGCATTACCAATATATTTGGCTGTAATCTCTCATATTCCTTAAAAAACAACACCTCTGGAGGTCTTTTAAATTCTACTATAATCTCCGTTGACTTCATGGGCATTCTTTTTCCTGTTCGGATATAGAAGGGTACCCCTGCCCATCTATAATTATTAACCGCTAATTTCATTGCAACAAAGGTTTCGGTAGAGGATTGTGGATTTACACCCACCTCCTGCCTATAGCTCTTCACCTCTTTACCATCTATTATCCCTTCCCTATATTGTCCCCTTACTATATCCTTAAATATGCTTTCATGGGTATATTCCTGCAAGGAACGAAGTACCCTTTTTTTCTCGTCTCCAATGGATCTATTATCTAATTTAATAGGTGGTTCCATTGCTGTTAATGTTAATAATTGCATCATGTGATTTTGTACCATATCCCTTAGGGCTCCAGCCTTCTCATAATAGGCACCCCTTGTATCAACTCCTAATTGTTCATTAGAGGATATTTGAATATTATCTATATATTGACTATTCCATATGGGCTCAAAAATTGTATTGGTAAACCTTAGTACCATTATATTTTGTATCATTTCCTTCCCTAAGTAATGATCTATTCTATAGATATTATCCTCGGGAAAAACCCTGGTAATTTCATCATTGAGTCTTTGGGCAGATTGCAAATCCCTTCCAAAGGGCTTTTCTATTACTACCCTTTGCCAGCTATTTTCACTTTTTGTCATTTCCTGCTTCTTTAGTTGATTTACTATTACACCAAAGTACTCAGGAGCTACTGCTAAATAGTAAATTCTATTTCCATGGGTATGATATGTATTCTCTAAATTCTTTAGGGTATTTTTTAGTCTTTCATATCCTGCGCTATCCTCAAACTTAAAGGGCAGATAGTATATTCTTTGGCTAAGATTACTCCATACTTCTTCATCAATCTTAATATTTAATTCTTTCTTCATAAAGTTATAAATATATTCCCTGTACTCTTCATTATTTTTTTGTCTTCTGCCTATTGCAACAATGGCAAATTTTTCTGGTAATGTATTCTCCCTTAGTAGATGATAAAGGGCAGGAAAAATTTTTCTCTTTGCCAAATCCCCGGTACCACCGAAGATGACCATAATATTTGAAAGATCGTCATCCTTATATGCATCACTTGCTGCAAATTCATCCCATATTCCCATTTCTACAACTCCTCTTTATGTCCATATCCATAATATTTTACCCAACATACACCTCAATAATCAAAAAAGATGCCCCTAGTTAGACATCTTAACACTAATTTCCTTTTTATATTTTATCATACCTTCCCTACATAGATCCTTCCTTCCAGGCTCCTCAAGATGACAAAAGCTAAAATCCAAGGACCTTATCTCCTTTGACTTCAACAGGGTCTTCATATTGTACTCCTTCAATTACAATACTATAATTTTCATATAAATCGATAATCTCATCCTTTAAAAAGCTCTCATTACCCATAATAACCTTTACCTTAGGGCGTAAAGGGGAAAAGGGAGTAATAGCATCAATGACTCCTATACATCCATTACTTAATCTTACTAAGGTGCCAATAGGGTAAGGAATTATCTTATCCATAAATGCTTTGACCATATCATAATCAAAGAATCTACCGGCAGATCCCATAATATATTCTAAGGCATCATTCGGCGATATTGGTTTTCGATAGGGTCTGTCTGATGTTAGGGCATCATAATTATCTGCAATGGCAACAATTTTGGCAAAGGTGTGTATTTGATCTTCTTCTAATCCCTTTGGATAACCACTTCCATCTAATCTTTCATGATGCTGTAAAACAATTCCCCTGGCAAATGCATTAATATCATAGATATCCTTTAGATAATCATATCCTAGTTGAGGATGCTTCTTTATAATTTCAAATTCATTCTTCGTTAATCCACCTTTTTTATTTAATATATCATTGGGAATAAACACCTTACCTATATCATGAAGCATAGCTCCCACAGCAATGTCATATAATTGTTTTTTATTAAAGCCCATTTCGATTCCTAACACTAAGGATAAAACAGCTACATTTACACAATGAGCATAGGTATAATTATCCATGATTTTTATATCAACTAAGTTAATTAAGATTTCCTTTTGGGAGATTATCTCCTCTACAATATTTTCCGCTACTTCATTAAGAGATTTTATATATTCATATTGCATATTATTTTTTTCATTACTATTTGAATTTTTTGCCTGCTTAAAATTTGAATAATCAAAATAATTTTTTACTGTTTGAATTGCTTTTTGTCTTAATTCAGGCTGAATGATGTCCTCTATTTCATTGTCACTATATTCGTCTTGAATATAAAGAGACATTATACCATGGTGTTTTATCTTATTTAAAATTAAACTGGTTAACTCAACTCCCTGAGCTAATAAAATTCTTCCCTCTGCATCGTAGATTGATTTAGATAAATAGCTACCTGGTTTTATACAATTAATTGGTACCAACCTCATACTTTTCACTACCCTTCTATAAAAGTAGCTTGGCTACTTTCGCTAGTAACCTTTTTTCTCTTCCACGGCTTTTAGCCTAAGCATCCTAATATAAATAATTTTTCAGCTACTCTTATTTATGTATCGGCAATACTCTATAATTTTTTATGAGTTTTTATTAAACTTTTTAATAATTGTTTTTTAGGGTAAACTTTAATTATAGTATTTTAATATAGGGAGGGTTTTATTATGAAAATAACTTATTTCGGACACTCAGCTTTCTTAGTTCAATCTGAAAACTTTAATGCTTTGGTCGATCCATTTCTCACTGGTAATTCTCATACATCTGTCACTTTAAAGGATTTAAAGGACATAACTCATATATTTATTACCCATGGTCATAGTGATCATATTGGAGATGCTGAGGCTATCGCCAAAAAATGTAATTCCTTAATAATTTGTAACTTTGAAATATCTAATTATTTATCACGGAAAAATTTAAGGACCCATGCAATGCATATAGGGGGGAGAAGAAAATTTGATTTTGGAATAGTAAAAATGACTCCTGCCCTTCATGGGTCAGGAATTCCAACAGATGATGGAATGGTGGAAGGCGGGCTTCCTGGTGGTTTTATTATCGAAATAGATGGGAAAAAACTCTATCATGCAGGAGATACTGGACTTTCAATGGAAATGAAGCTTTTAGAAAGGGAAAATATTGATGTTGCCCTATTACCCATTGGAGGCAATTTCACCATGGATATAAGGGATGCTGTTCTTGGAGTAGATTTTATAAAGCCAAGAATTGTAATACCCATGCATTATAAAACCTTTGATGTAATAGATGCAGATCCAGAAGAATTTAAAAAGCAGGTAAAAGAGGTTGAAGTGAACATATTATCACCGGGAGAAACATTTGAATTCTAGGTAGTTATCAGTTATCAGTTTTTAGGGAACAGTTATCAGGGAACAGTACAAACTTAAACCATAGATCCTTCGTCGCTTACTCCTCAGGATGACTTTCTATTTAGTGTCATTCTGAGCCTTGGCGAAGAATCTTTGTTTTCTAGTAACTAGTATCTTGTTACTAGGGAACAGTAAAAGATTTTAAAGCTTTCAGGGTTTTTCTATTCCCTATTCCCTGTTCCCTAATCTCTTCTTTTACCTAATCATCAAACATTCCTAATCTTACTCTAATATAATTAAATATTTCTTCTGGTATATTAATATCATGACATTCCTCAATTCCCTTAAATCCAGGTGCTGAATTTGCTTCACAAATTTGAAAATGTTCATCATCAAAAAGTAAATCTATACCTGCTACTTCTAAACCTAATATTCGTGCAGTTTCTGTGGCCAACCATTCAATTTCTGGAGTTAATTCAACCTTTAAAGCAGTTCCTCCTTGGGAAAGATTTGCCTTAAAGTTTCCATCATTAGATCTTCTTTCCATGCATGCCACAGCCCGTCCACCAACAATAAATACCCTTAGGTCTCGTCCCCTGCTTGATGAAACAAATTTTTGTATTATTATATTAGCATTTTTATTGGTAGCATTAATAATTGCCATTAGATCCCTAAACTTAGACTTAGTACTTGATAAAAACACACCTGTACCCTGGGCACCGGATAGGGTCTTTACTATAACCGGAAATCCAAAATGTTCTTCTATTAAATCAGTATTTACTGGGTATTTAGCTAGCATTGTGGTAGGCACCGGCATATCCTTAGAGGCTAAGATTTGTTGAGTAAATAATTTATCCTTAACTGCTTCAATGCTTTCTGATGTATTTATAGCATATACTCCCAACTGCTCTAAATGACGAATAACCGCCAATGCAAAGTAGGTAGTAGATGCTCCTAATCTAGGGATAAAGAAGTCCGGCAATGGAACTACCTCTCCATCGATTATAACAGTATCTCGATCATCCTTTGTCACTATTAAATCGAATTGATCTGGACTTACAATCCTAAGGTCTATTTTTTGTTTTTCAGCCTCCTCCACAAAACGGTTAATTTCGTGTTGTTCCTTTTTTAGCCCTTCATCATAGTCATCAAATAGTATCCAACCTCTCATTTTAACGCCTCCTTTTTATTTTATTCTAAATTATTAGCTATATCTGCGAACTCCTGAAGTGACAAAGTTTCTCCTCTTCTTTTCCCATCAATCCCAATACTACTTAGTATTTCCTCAATAGCTTTTTTCTCTATCCCTAGATTTCCCGAAGAAAGAGCATTTAATAATGTCTTTCTTCTTTTACCAAAGGCTGCTTTTACAACATCAAAATACAACTTCCTATTGGCAACTTCTACCCTTGGTTGTTTTAATATATCAAGACGAATAACTGTTGATTCTACACTAGGTGGCGGCATAAATACGGTGGGAGGGACTGTGGTTATAATATGGGGCTGGGCATAGAATTGCACAGCAACAGAAAGTGCTCCATATTCCTTACCCCCAGGTGTGGCATGTATCCTCTGGGCAACTTCTTTTTGAATCATAATGGTAATACTCTCAATTGGAAGTTCTTCCTCTAATAACTTCATAATAATTGAAGTGGTGACATAATAGGGTAAATTTGCTACTACCTTTATTTTCTTATTACCGAAATTATTATGTAGTATTTCTTCTAGGGGCAATCTTAATACATCTCCGTGGATGACCTTGGTATTAGGATAGTCTCTTAATGTCTCTTCTAAAATTGGCAGGAGACTTTTATCAATCTCTATTGCCAAAACCTTATCTGACATTTCTGATAGAACCTGAGTCATTGTACCAATACCAGGACCTATCTCTAGCACCCCATCCTCTTGCTCGATTCTGGCGCCCTCCACAATTTTATCCAAGATATTATAATCTATTAAAAAATTTTGTCCTAATTTTTTACTAAAGTGAAACCCATGTTTCTTAATAATTTCCTTTACAATTTTGGGTGAAGCTAAATTTTTCACCTATAAATTACTCCCTTCTTTCTCTATCTTTTGAAGAGCATCTTGAAATTCCTTCATGGTAATATTATAGTGATTGAGTCTTTTTAGGAATTGTTTACCATTGCCGTAGCCTATTCCTAAAATTTCCCCCATTTCTTCTCGTCTTTGCTTTGCAGATTCTCCCATTATCAACCCGGCGTCTACCATATGCTCCATGGTAAAGAATTTATTATCCTTACCCTCAGTTTTAACCTTTGATAGGGCTTTAATAATATGCTCTGGGGAGGCATTTTCTATTCCTATATTTGTACCCTTTTTACCGTGTTTTCTAGGAAGATAGGCGTGTTTACAGCCTGGTACTCTATCGGAAATTATCTTTCTAATTTTTTCTCCGGGAAAATCTGGATCTGTAAAAATAATGACCCCTGATCTTTCTTGGGCATTTTTTATTCTCTCTATGGTTTTTTCATTTATACCTAGACCATTTGTAATAATAACCTCTGCTTTAACCGCCATCTTAACTGCGGATTCATCATCCTTACCTTCCACTACTATAGTCTCTTGTATCATGTTAATTCTCCTTTTTAATATTTTACCCTACCTTCATAAAAAAAGAAACAGAAGTAGAAAAACTTCTGTTTCTGTTAGTTATTTACCTAATAGATAAATTTTTACATTTCTTCTACCATACTTTAAGGCTTCTGATCTCGAGTCCATAGCTAGGTCAATTCTTTTCCCCTTAATAGCTCCACCAGTATCTAATGCCTGACCAAATCCATAGCCAGGAATATAAATCTTGGTATAATAGGGGATCACCCTTGGATCCACTGCGACAACACCCTTTTTAAGTGTAGCACCAACGCTTGTGGTATTGCTAACTCCAGGGTCGCTAGAGCAGTATGCTGTTGCAGTTACAACCATAGCCTCATCAAATCTTGTGCTGCCCCTGGATGTACTTATGGTGTCATTTATTCCTACTTGTATTACTTCATCCCTGGGCTCAATTGTAACCTCTTCTTTAACTACTTCTCTCTTTGTTTCTTTACCATCTTCATAGGTGATTTTAATCTCACTACTTTTTAAACCATCCTCTCCCTTTTGCACAACCTTTGTTTCGCCTTTATCTAATTCCTTGGTTGGCTTTCTTTGGATGGCATATTTAACTGTTTCTTCATCCTCTATTTTTTCTTCTGTTACCCGTACGATACGGATACTTTCATTATTTTCTATTTCTGCATTCTTATGGGGTAATACCTTATCAATATTCCCTAAAGCAATTCCTGATTCTTTAATAATATCTTCCACTTTGGTAGCTGCGGTAATAATCTCATACTCTTTCCCATCTGATATTATTGTTTTGGGCGTTGCCCTTTTTATCTTTATTTCAATACCATTTTCTATGGAAGTATCCAAAGAGGGTTCTACAATATCTTCAGGTCTAAGGGAAATATTTTGCTCCTCTAATACCTGTGCAATTGTTTTACTTCTTGTTTCTATATTAATTTCTTCTTTAGCGTCGACTATTGTGATTTCCTTTTCTGTCAAATGGTAGAACCCTACTGTTGCACCAATAAAACATACACACAGTAGTATCAGAAGGGCTGGGCGTTTAAACTTTATAAATGCTTCCCCTGCCTCCTGGGTTTGTTTTTCCATTTCATTACCTCCTGTTTTATGTTTTGGGAGAACTTGAACATAGTAACCTATATCCAATTATTTGTCAAATTTTTTCTAGTTTTTTCCTAAAATTTTTTCCTAAAAATAATTTAACCTTTATATTATCTCCACAAAATTTATTTTTATACAGAAGGATAAAAATGGTGGAAAATATTTATTGCATATTTGATGAAAAAGGCGTCATTGAATTTACTTTAGAGAGATAAAATATCTTCATATACTTCTCCGCAAATGTCGCCCTATTTTATATAGGTAAACCTGATAAGGATAAAAAGGGCTCCATTAAGTCGTCGCTTTATGAAATATTTTATCCCGTTAGGCAGTCATACTGAATATAATGAAGGATCTTTACCCAAGATTCCTCGCTATGCTCGGATAAGCAGAAGACCAAAACCGTAACTTATGGTTTTTCGTCTATCGCTTAGGTTCTTCATCAATGACAATGCCCTAGAGCACAACATGGAATCCGACCCTTAATAATCTATAAATAAACTTACAAAGTGACGACTTGGCAGCTGATGGTCATAATACCCAATGAGTGGAAATGTAAATTCGTTAAGAAGCTTGGGTTGTTTGAGCGAAGCGAGTTCCCCAAGCTTTAGAATTTACATTGGAATGAATTGTCGGTATTATCCATCAATGCCACTGGAGGAATGTGTAATTTTATTTATTACTATGCATCCAATACGACGCCTTTTTTATCCTATATGATACTTTCTTGTCCCCCTGGCGCCATACCAATGAAAGGGCTTAACTATATCCACTTTCCAAATGAGATTTAAGCCTGTATTTGCCCTTTACTATGTATGGCGATTAGTCAAAAAATTCTTTATGAATTCTTTCCTTAACTGCTTCCTTCTCAAAATCTATATCTCCGGATAGATAAAGCACTATATTGTCCCTTTGAATTAAAAGCTCATCTCTATCCTCGCTTAGTATCAGCTTTTCCACATCCCATCCTTGTCTTAACGCTTTATCTTTTATAGTAGTTTTATTCATATAGCCTAATATTCTTTGTCTTTCCTTAGTTTTTCCGTCAAAGACGATATCTGCAAAATAGCTATTTATAGCTCTATAGTAGCTGATGACAAATTTAGTTCCATGACAATCATAGGACAAAGGAACGATAGGACTCATCCTTGGCTGAAAATCCCACCAAAGTATTTTTCCCTCCTGGACATCTGTTCCAGTTAATTCCCCTTTGGTTACTATAGGATAGTCCTCAGGTATATCTTCTTGGTAAATTGGCTGGTCTTTATCTATTGTGTCTGCAAAATTGTATGAAATTGCCATCGGAAGTATAAATAATAATATAATAGCACCAAATACTAGATATTGAATACTCTTCTCCTCGGTTTTAGCCTTCTTTATAAAAAAGCTAAGGAGGACTGTTGCAGCAATGATAATCATTGTGCCTATTAGTATAGGAACATATTCATTGGATATAAACAAGGCATCCCCAATAAAGATAAGAAACAATAAAAGTAAGACAAGCCACTGTAATCCATTAAATAAGATTGCCCGCCTTTTGGCACCTTTTAAGCTAGGTCTCTTCTTCATCCCTAATCTCTTACTCGTATTTCTCTTGTATGTTTTATTCCAGTATATATAATAACTAATCTTAAGAAGCAATAATACAAATATAAGGGGAGTTACAATGGTAATAGCAATCCCCGAATAGCTTAATAAATTTATATGACTAATGGGAAATAACTTAAAGATATAGCTAAATAGCAGAATATAAAATACTAAATTTGTATTGACTAAAAGTACCCTCTTCAGTAGTGATGATTTAACGATAGTTTGCTCTAGAGCTTCATCGGTTTGTATAGGGGTGGGCTCTTGACCTTCCTCAGCATAAAAGAATTGTAAATAGTATTTAGAGGTAATAAAGGTCCATCCCGATTCCTCACATAGCTTCCTATACTCTTCAGATTCCATAGAATTCTCTCGGAAAAGAAAACTTTTATCCTCAAAAACATCTATGTAAAATTTTAGGTTTTTAGGCTCAATCCTTCTGAATTTAGCGGTAAGTACTCCTAGCTTTTCTAACATCCAACCTTTTTTAGCCATTTCCTCTAAATATTTTTCCATGGCTTTATAGTCAGTGGATAAAAATCCCCAAAATACTCTTTTGGTTTTCATGGACTCACCTTCCCTCCTCTAAAATTTCTCTTCGTCACCGATAAAGTATTCCTCCGTAATGGTTTGTATCAGCTCTTCATTCTCAAAATCCATTAAGCTACACTTTAGATATAGCACATATTGATCACTTCTAAGGATAATAGTATTCCTTGTCTCACTTAATATAAGTTCATCTACCTGCCATTTTTTCCTTAGTTCCTCATCCTCCATGATAGATTGATGAAAATTGTTTAAATATTTCTTTAACTCTCTAACCTTCCCTTTGAATATTAGTTTACTAAAAAATGGATCCTCTATGCTTCTATAATAGCTAATCTGTAAATAAGCTCCATTTATATCTCCCCTTGAATTATAGGATAGGGGAATTATAGGGCTGGTATTTGATTTAAAATCCCACCAAGGATTTCCCTTTATGTCCCTTTCCACTAATTCCTCCACCTTCACCATAGGATAGTCTTTGGGAATAACATTATTATATTCATAATCCTCTTCCATAAATACTCCCCATAGTAGTTTAGTCATTAGAGCAAAGAATGCAAGCACAAGAAAAGCGCCAACAAAAGAGTAATATAAGCCATCATCCTTTGCCTTGCCCTTTTTCTTAACAATAAATCTAAAGAGATTTCCAATAGCTATAACCATCCCTACTATTATCAAAATAAAAATAATTTCATTAGTCCTTATAGTTTCATCACTCAATATAAAAATAGATGCAACAATTAGGGTTAAGGTTTGAATGCCAATAAATGCAAAAGCCCTAATCTTGGCGGCATTTAGGTTGGGTCTTTCCATACCTAAACCCTTTTTTACCCGTCTATTAGATTTAATCATCCAAGCTAAGAAGTAGCCAATCATTCCTATATTATTTAGGATGAAAATAAGGAAGCTAATCCCTAATGCCATTCTAGTAGTGCTTATAAAAAAGGTGTAGGAAGTAAAAAAAAGGTCGTATAAGATATTCCGAAATAAAAAAATCATAAATGGAATAGATAAAAATTCTCTCTTTAATAAGGTTTTTTTAACTAGGCTTAATTCCAACTCCTCATCTGTTTGGATAGGAGTAGGATTTTGACCTTCATCTGCATAGAAGTATTGCAGGTAGTCCTGGGAGGTGATAAAATGCCAGCCGGAAGCCTCACAAAGGCTGCGATATTCTCTAGAATCTGGTGTATTTTCTGGAACAAGAGGTCCCTCATCTTTAAAAACATCTATATAAAACCTCAATTTGCTAGGTTGGATTCTCTTAAAAGTTGCAATCCCCTGTCCTAGTTTTTCTAACATCCAACCTTTTTTAGCCATTTCTTCTAAATATTCCTCCATGGCCTTATAATCGGTGGATAGAAAATGCCAAATTACCCTTTTCGTTTTCCTTTTCATTAGATCACCTTCCCTCCTCTAAGAATTCACTTCCATCGACGATCAATTGCTGTAATCGCTTATATTCATCCCTTAAAATATCCATTCCTTTATCCGTAATCCTATAGGTCTTTCTACGATTGCCCTCAGAAATCTGCTGTATAAACTCCTCCTCCTCAAATCTAGACAGTAGATTATATAGGGTGCCTGCTCCTATCTTTACCCTACCCTCCGTGCGTCGTTCCACCTCCTGCATAATACCATAACCATGTTGAGGTGTGATTAAGGACAAAAGAATATAATACATGGGCTCTGTTAAGTTTTTTAGCTGTTCTCTTGCCATGGAATCATCTCCAATATCGTTATATCGATACTCGTTATATCTATTATCTATATAGTAGCATCTCAGGAAAAACCTGTCAATACAAAAACAAAAAAGCAGAGCTTTTAAACCCTGCTTAATATCTTAATTTTTTTATCATAGGATGTAATTATTAACAATCATCATAATCAGGCATCATTGGGTAATCTGGATACCTATCACAATCATCATAATCAGGCATCATACCATAATCAGGCATCATTCCGTAGTCTGGCATCATACCATAATCAGGCATCATTCCATAACCACAATCATGCATTGGGTAGGGTACACAATAGCAATACATTCCCATTCCATGACAGGGCATCATTCCGGGGCCCATTCCCATTCCGGGGCCCATTCCCATTCCGGGGCCGTATCCGGGCATCATTCCATTATCTGGCGTCATTGGATATTGCATATCAGGCATTTCTGGATATTCTTCTCTTTTTCTTTTTTTCCTTGCCACAAAGATTCCTCCTTACTCATTAAGGTTTGAATATAAAAACTAGGTACTCCTAGCTAATACTCCTAGCTCAATATTATTATATGAGTGTAAGAATCTTTGGTGACAACAAGTGTGGTATAAGGTAGAGGCTTTCGAGTGTTCCAATTAAGTCTGGTAGGAGGTAGAAGGGAAAACAGGTTTCTATACCATCTACCAGACCTCTAAGAAATACCCATTAGTATCTACCATATCCCTGTTTCCTAAACAATCCCAAAAAGCCTCTTTGCATTCTCAGTGGTTTTTTCTGCAACTTCTTCTACAGAAATTCCTTTAATCTCAGCAATTTTTTCTGCTACATATTTTACCATAGCAGGATGATTTTTTTTGCCCCTAAAGGGTACTGGTGTTAAATATGGACTGTCGGTTTCTATTAAAAGATGTTCTAATGGAATTTCCCTTACTACCTCCACGGTCTTCTTGGCATTTTTAAAGGTAACAGGCCCAGATATAGATAGATACATCCCTAAATCTATAATCCTATATGCCATTTCTACACTTCCGCTATAACTATGCAAAACCCCACCACTATCCTTGCTAAAGTAACTTTGTAGTATTTCAAAGGTATCACCATGTGCCTCCCTGTCATGTACTATAATAGGAAGCTTTAAGCTCCCTGCCAATTGTATTTGACCTTGAAATACTTGTTTTTGAATATCTTGAGGGGAATGGTTATAATGATAATCTAAACCAATTTCCCCTATGGCAACTACCTTTGGATGATTAGCTAATTGCTCTAGCTGTCTATAGGTATCCTCCCTAACCTCTTTTGCATTATGGGGATGCACACCAACAGCTGCATATATAAAATCATATTTATCTGCTAAGGATATAGCCTTTTTAGAGGAGGAGATATCATCGCCAGGGTTTACTATTAAGCCTATTCCCTCTGTCTTTGCCTTTTGTATTAATTTATCCCTATCATCATTAAACTTTCTATCATCTAGATGAGCATGACTGTCGAAATACAATCTAAATCCTTCCCTTCTATCTTACGATTTGGAAGCAAGAGAACCGTCCCCACGCTTCTTTCTACTATCTTACCTTGGTTCCGGTATCAATGTCATCTTCTATAGTGACTAGGGTAAGCTTTTTCCCCTTGGAGGCTGCTAAAATCATTCCATTGGATTCTTCGCCCCTAAGGTTTACAGGTTTTAGATTGGCTACTACTATTAGGGTTTTACCTATTAGTTCCTCTGGTGTATAGTATTTTGCAATACCTGACACTACTTGTCTTTTCTCCTTACCCATTTCTAGCTGCATTTTTATTAATTTATCTGCACCCTCTACCTTTTCCGCTTCTATTACCTTTGCGGTGCGAAAATCTATCTTTGCAAAATCCTCTATTGTGATAAATTCCTCTTGGGTTTGCTTTTCTTCCTGTTTTTCTTCCTTCTTTGTATCCTTTTTCTTTTCTTTCTTTTCTTTTTTCTCTTCCTTTACTTCCTCTTCCTTTTCAATTTCAATTCTTGGGAAGATGACCTTTCCCCTATTAACCTTTGCGTCGCTCGGATAATTACCAAATTCCTTAAGGCTGTTCCAGGTAGTAAGCTCACCCTCTTCTATGCCTAGTTGTTCCCTCATTACCTTTGGTGTGTTTGGCATAAATGGGGTTATTAATACAGATATAAATCGAAGGCTTTCTAATAGATTATATAATACAGCAGCTAATCGTGGCTTTTTATCCTCATCCTTTGCTAATATCCAAGGCATTGTTTCATCAATATATTTATTGGTCCTAGATATTAGTGTCCAGATATCCACTAATGCATTGCTAAATAGCAGCTGTTCAATATACTCCTCAACCTTAATTGGTGTTTCTAGAGCAAGCTGGATAAGTTGATCATCAAATTCACCGGCTTCCTGTTCACCCGGTAATTGTCCTCCAAAGTATTTATCCACCATTGCCACGGTTCTACTAATTAAATTACCTAAATCATTGGCTAAATCTGAATTTATTCTATTTATTAGATTATCCTCTGAATATACACCATCCGAGCCAAAGGGCAATTCCCTAAGTACATAGTACCTAATAGCGTCTACTCCATATTTTTCTGTCAATATAACGGGATCTACTACATTGCCCTTGGATTTTGACATTTTTCCTCCCTGGAGAAGTATCCAGCCATGACCAAATACCTTCTTAGGTAGTGGTAAATCAAGAGCCATAAGCATTGCAGGCCATATTATAGTGTGAAATCTAGCTATATCCTTTCCTACTAAATGAACATCTGCCGGCCAATATTTTTTATACTGTTCATCATTATCTGAGGTATAGCCCAGGGCTGTAATATAATTCGAAAGGGCATCAATCCAAACATAAACCACATGTCCCGGATCAAAGTCTACCGGTACTCCCCAGCTAAAGGAGGTTCTAGATACGCATAGGTCCTCTAAGCCTGGTTTTAGAAAATTGTTTATCATTTCATTTTTTATTTTTTGTGGTTGAATAAAATCAGGATTCTTCTCTATATGCTCCATTATCCTATCTTGATATTTAGACATCTTAAAGAAATAGGCTTCTTCCTTAGTTAATTCTACCTCTCGCTCACAATCTGGGCATTTGCCATCCTTTAATTGTGCCTCTGTCCAAAAGGATTCACAGGGTGTACAATACCATCCCTCATAATGTGATTTATAAATATCCCCTTGGTCGTATAATTTTTTAAAGATCTTTTTAACAGCTTCCTTATGGTATTCATCTGTTGTCCTTATAAATTGGTCATTTGAAATATCTAAGGTCTCCCAAAGCTTCTTTATACCTGCAACCACTTCATCCACATATTCCTTGGGTGTGGTTCCCTGCTCCTCTGCTTTTCTTTGAATTTTTTGTCCATGCTCATCGGTTCCTGTTAGGAATTTTACATCATATCCTGTCATTCGCTTAAATCTAGATATGGCATCTGCTGCAATGGTTGTGTATGAGTGACCGATATGTAGCTTGTCACTGGGATAATAAATCGGTGTTGTAATATAAAATGTTTCTTTACTCATTTTATTCATTCCTTTCTTTATATAAAGTTGTTAGTTTTCTCTACATTATACCTTCTAGCATCTGTTCCCTGTTCCCTATTCTCTGTTCCCTAGTAAAAATAAAAAAAGCCCTCTCCCTATGTAAGGGACGAGAGTTCACTTCGCCGTACCACCCTTTTTTGCTGTTACCTCACGGTTCCAGCCTCAATAGGTGAAAAAAATATCTATCACCTTGTTATAATAACGGTAACAACTCCGTTCTAACCTAAAGCATACCACCCTCGATTAGACTGTTCCGGGACCATTTCTAAAGGCTCGTACACAACTGGCTTTCACCTAACCCAGCTCTCTTTTCTATGCTAAAACCAATAGTTTTCCCTTCATTACATTTCTTTCTTTACTAATTATTCCTATTATATACATAATTACTAGAAAAATTCAAGGTCTATTCTATTTATCTATAAAACCAATTCAATATAAGTTCCAAAATAATATCAATTCCTATATTATAATTTAACTGATTAGTTTGTGCCCATTCAAATACAATTAAAAACTGCCCAGGGAATTTAATCCCAAGGCAATAGTTAAACTAGTTCACTATTATATTTTTTACTAGCTTCTTCATTAAATATTTTTTACAAAGGAGTTGATGCTGAATAGGCACACATAATTCCACCATAATTCTTTTTTTCTGGAACACTAAGCTGCCCATTACATACTTTTAGGAGATATTCGATACTATATTCTCCTAACTCTTCCAGTGTCATACCTTCGGAAATTACCGCCCCAGCATTGATATCCATATCGCCATTTTTACCACCGACTCTATAGTAGGTACTACTGTTAGAACAGATCTTAATGCATGGTGCTACCGGATATCCTAAAGGATTTCCCCGGCCCGTCGAAAACAAGAATACTTGTGCGCCTGTTGCAAAAAGTCCTGTCAGAGAAACCGGATCATAGCCAGGACCATGCATAATCACAAGTCCTTTACGCTCACCAATGGGTTCAGCATAATCTAGAACATCCATAATCGTAGATGTGCCGCCCTTTCTAATGCATCCTAAAGCCTTCTCCTGTATGGTGGTCAAGCCACCCTTCATATTACCTCGGGCAATAATTCGTGAGGCATCCGGACCCAGATATTTTCTGACTTCTAGTTCTTCACGTTCAATCATTGCGCGGATTTTGGCACCAACATCAGGGTTGATTGCTCTTGCCGAGAGAATATCTTCAGTACCTATCATTTCTGCAGCTTCAGATAAAAGAGAAGTACCTCCGTTAGCTACTAACCAATCAGAAACATAACCTATTGTCGGATTTGCAGTGATACCGGAAAGTGCATCTGAACCACCACACTCAGTACCTAGTACCAACTTGCTTACAGGGACAGGTACACGCTTGCATTCTGCAGCCTGTCCCAGTAATTCCCTCGCCTTTTCAACACACTTTCGGACCACTTCATCGCCACCACCATCATCTTGTACAATCTGGGCAAATACAGGCATCTTGCTTATCTCATGGATCCGTGCGCCCATCTCCTTGGCATCGTCGGTCTCACAACCAACTCCAACCAAAATGACACCATAGATATTAGGATTGGTACAAACACCTGTAAGTACCCTTCTCCATCGGTCATATTCTCCGGGTATCGAGCATCCATAGGTGTGAAGCATAGGAACGGCATCCGGAACTTGAGCCGCGATATTATTAACAATACCATTGGCGCAGCTGCAGTTTGAAATAATCATGATATGATTTCGGATACCAACCCGCCCAGTTGGTCTCTCATAGCCGTTAAAAGTCACCATATTCTGTCCTCCTATTTCATCATCTTCTCTGAATCAACATTGTGTACATGCACATGTTGACCTGCTTTTATCTCACTTGTAGCATAGCCCATAACCATCCCATATTTGATTACATCGTCACCTGGTTTTAAATCGACTATTGCAATCTTATGGGGAAGGTCGATGGTATCAAGAGCGGTTATGATCTTCCCTGCAATTTCTATTTGATCACCGGGAAGAACACTCTCGGTCACTATTCCTACATTATCTCTTGCGTCTATTAATATCACTCTTTTCACAGCATAGCCTCCATTTCCTTTAACGTACCACTCTTCCTGAACCGTCACCATTAATTAGGTTTAGAACCTCTTCCGGGGTGGACAGGTTAAAATCATACTCGATAGAATGCTTCAAACAGGAAGCACCAGCGGCAAACTCGGCTATTTTCTGTGTATCAAAATCATTTAGACATGCATAAACAAGACCTGATGCGAAGGAATCCCCTCCACCTACCCTATCTACAATCTGCATGTTATATTTCTTTGATACATGTGCCTTACCTTTGTGATATATAAGGGCAGACCAGTTGTTAACAGATGCAGATATGGACTCCCGTAGAGTAATTCCTATCATTTCAAAATTATATTCATCCGTTAGCTTTTTCGCCAACGCTTTGTAACCTTCCACACTCAATTTTCCAGCAGTGATATCGGTATCGGCTGCTTTTATGCCAAGTGCCTTCTCAGAATCCTCCTCATTGCCTATTAGAACATCTACATACTGCATAAGAGGTTTCATTACTTTCTGAGCTTCCTCAGTGGTCCACAGTGTCTTTCTATAATTAAGATCACAACTTACCTTTACACCATGTTTCTTCGCAGCTATACATGCTTGTTTGCAAATTTCCTGAAGGTTTTTGCTTAACGCTAAGGTGATACCGGTAAAATGGAACCATGCAGCATCTTCGAAAATCTCATTCCAATTAAAATCTTCAGGGTTGGCTTCAGAAATGGCTGTATGCTTGCGGTCATAAATGACCTTTGATGGCCTTTGGGAAGCACCTCGTTCCAAATAATACAAGCCAAGCCTGTCACCTCCCCAGGCAATATGATCAGTTTTTACACCATACTTGTCCAGTGTTCTTTTCGCACAGCGTCCGATATCATTATCCGGAAGTTTTGTGACCATTTCCGCCGGCATTCCCATATGTGATAGTGCGATAGCCATATTACCTTCCGCACCGGAGTAGCTTGAATTATATCGCTCTGCCTGGGAAAATCTTAGATATCCGTCCGGTGATAACCTTAAAAGCATTTCACCAAAACCTACAAATTTCTTTCGTTCCATCAATTTTCCACCTCTTTATTTAATATTATTTATAATAGACATGAAGTTAGAAGATCTTTTAGTTATCTCCGCAAAGTTGCCATTTTCAATAAGTTTCTTATTAGTAAGTCTTCCGCTGATACCCGCTCCGGCAAAGCCCATATCAATGTATTGTTGAAGATTTTCTTCCTTTACACCGCCGGTTGCAATCAACTTGACATGGGTGATTGGTCCAAGAATATCTTTTATATATGGGAATCCAAGCCATGTTGCAGGAAACAGCTTTACAAAATCTGCTCCGCTATCATGGGCGGTAAGTATGTCGCTGGGTGTCATTGCGCCAGGAATAGATACCAACCCGCAAGCTTTCGTATACTTTATTACCTCAACATTTGTATTAGGAGAAATGATGTACTCTGCTCCTGCAGACTTGGCAGCATCAACTTGATCCTTGTTAAGTACGGTCCCCGCACCAAACCTCATTTCATCGCCAAACTCCCCACAAAGATCTGCAATGGCATCCACGGTCTTGGATGTACACTCTGGATCATTTTGATCATAGGTCACTTCAATCATTCTAATACCACCGTCATAAAGAGCATGAGCAAGTTTCATCAAATCCTCACCATATAGCTTACGGCAAATACAAATGATCTTGTATTTTTCAATATAATCTTTTATATTCATTAGTTAATCCTCCAATTATGAAATTTTGTACTTCGTCGTCATTCCTTAAATCAAAAGGAGATTATCAAAGTATATTTACGGGTATTCTTACACCCTTTGTTTTTACCACAGTAGATTTACAAGTCCCAATGATATACCAGGGACATAAGTAATTAAAATCAAACAGATTACAAGCAATATAAAATAGGGAACGGCTTCCCTTAAAAAGCCCTTTATATTACAATTAGTGACGCCACAGGTTACATACATTAAAGTTCCCATAGGAGGAGTGATGTTTCCAATAGACATGTTGAAAACCCAGATCATTCCAAAGTGTATCAAACTGATATCGTATGCTGATGCAATAGGAGCTAAAATTGGTATCAACATAACCGCTGCTGCATTACCTTCTACAAACATACCTACCACAATCAAGAATATGTTAACTAGAAACAGAAAAATATACTTATTGTCTATATTGGTAACAATGAATTGAAGTAGAGTTTGAGGAATCCTTTCCTTTGTAAATACCCAGGCGATGGCTGATACGGCACCTATGATTAGCATTATGCTTGATGTTGTCAGCAATGTTTCCTTTAATGCCATAAATATCTTTTTAAAGTTCAACTCACGATATACAAAACCAAGTATCACAGCATAAATAACGGCAGTAGCGCCCGCCTCTGTGGGAGTAATAATTCCGATACGAATACCACCTATAATCACGATGGGTAGACAAAGTGGAAGTATAGCTTCCTTTAACGCCATCATAAATTCCCTTGAGGAAACCTTATCTTCTCTTATCGCCTTGTAACCACGCTTTTTAGAAATAAAGTAGTTTAAAGTCATCATAGCAATCATCAGCATAAGTCCAACACTAATACCGGCAATAAATAGACGACCGATTGATGCATTAGCTAGCGACCCATATACTATCATGCCTATTCCAGGTGGAATCAGCGGTGTGATCATCGATGAAACCGCGGTTACCACCGTAGAGAATTCCTTAGAATAACCACGCTTTTCCATTTCCGGCACTAGAAGTTTTCCTTGCATAGCGGCATCTGCCAAATTAGAGCCCGATAATCCGCCCATTAGCGTGGAAAGAAGAACATTCACCTGTGCCAAGCCACCAGCCATGCGCCCTGTAACAGCAACACAAAAGTTCATGATTCTATGAGTTATACCTGATAAGTTCATAAGGATACCAGCTCCTACAAAAAATGCAATTGCCAGTAGTGGAATACTGCTCATACCTGCGAGCACCTTCTGAACGACTACAATACCGTCAACCGAGGGGGTCATTGCCAGATAAGTACATGTTCCAGCCAGAACTGCTGCAAATACAGGCACCTTAAGAAACATCAGAACAAGAAAGACTAGTAATGTTATAATGATTGTCACATTCAAGCTGATTCCCCCTTTTTTAAATTATCATGAAGAAAATACTTCTTAACCATGTAATATGCACTACTTATCATCATCCAAATACACCCCACAGGTACTATCCAATATATCTTGTTACTGGGTATTTTTAGAATAGCCGTCGTTTTACTCATCTCGATAAACAGCGTGTTAAGCTTAAACCCATAATATGTGACAAATATTAACACTGCCCATGTACAAATAAAGCCGAACCATTCTACTACAACCTGAACTTTGCGGGGAAATGTATCTACAAGTACTTCAATAGAGACATGCGAGCCATATCGGAATGCATATCCAGCACCGCAGAAGATCGCCCAGATAATCATCCATATCTGAACCTCTTCCATCCATATAAATGGATTGTTGAAAAAATAGCGCATAATTGCTCCGAGGAATGTCGTTACTATGAGTACCGTTAGGCAGGCTGTCCCAAGAAGCATATCCAGATTCAAAAAGTAATCAATATATCGTATTAATTTATTATTTTTCATATAAGTAGTCTCACCTCCGAAGCTCAAAAGTCATGAATAATATATAAATAGTCCCGGAAGGGAATAATTCCCAACCAGTCCTTTCTCGTCAAAAAGAAAATCGCCAGTAGCAAATGTACCAAATGCTCTGGCTGATTTTTAATAACGGAAGATTTATTTTCCGTTTATTACTTCAAGAACACGCTCATGTAGTCCATCTGACCATGTTTTAGAAGTCTCGGAATCTGTGTAAAAGGACTTAGCAGCTTCGGCGAAAGTATCAAAATCGATCTCGCTAATTTCTACGCCTCTGTCTATAAGTTCCTGAATATTTTCTTCTTCAGCCTTTTCCATTAGTTCGTTTTGGTACTCACCAGCTTCAGTACCTGTTTCTATCAACCAATTTTGCTGTTGCTCGGTCAAAGAATCGTAGAAATCGGTACCAATGACAACGAACTGTATCTGGTAAACATGGCGATCTAAAACTGCATACTTACATACTTCATCGAAGTAATTTGCTAACAAAGTAGAAAGCGGATTCTCAACTGATTCAATAGTCTTTTGTTGAAGTGCGGAATACACCTCGCTTAAGCCCATTGTTACGGGACTAGCTCCCAACGCTTCCATACCTTCCACCTGCACAGTGTTACCAGGCACACGGATTTTCAAACCTTGAAAATCTTCAGGTTTCTCAATCTTAGTTGTAGCCATCGTGGATCGTGCACCATATTGCCAATTATCTCCAACAATGGTCATACCTGCATCAGCCATCTGACCCTTAAGATCAGTCCAAAGATCACTATTAACAAGTTTGTTTACCTGATCCCAATTATTAAATAGATATGGTCCCATGGTAATGCCCATGTCATTCACACCATAATCAGCTGCAAAACCACCGTCTCCAACGACCATCACAGCATCACCTGCCATCATCTGATCAAGAAGATCATTCTTGCTTCCCAAAGAACTGGAATCGTAAACATCCAGTACCATGGTTCCTCCAGAGACCTCTTCTAATTTTTCAGCCCAAAACTCAGCAGCCTCTGTTAGTGGCTCACCTGGCATATTGTCATGACCAAACTGTATTCGGATTACTGAATCTTCCGACTCATTTTTAGTATCCGATGTTTCATTGTTTGAGCATCCTGATAAACTTGCCACAATCAGCATGGCAATTAACAATGTAATGACTATGGTTTTTTTCTTTTTCATTTTATGCTCTCTCCTTTAGGTAGTAGTTTTTGCAGGCGATGGATATTTTAGATCAGCATCTTTCTATATGTAAAAATAAAAAAAGCATCTGCTGACTCGCCATGCATTAAAGATATAATAGCATTTCAACAGATACTTGTCAATAATATAATAACAACTACACAATTTACCATGTGAAATTAACAATTTATTTGTTAATTTCTAGTAGTTTTGTGTTATTTTTTTGTGCTAATGCTCTGATTTCTTCAGTTATTTCATCACATACCCAATAGTCTATATCCCCTAAATTGGCAAAGCTAAAGATTTCAGAGTGATTTATTTTTTTAGAGTCTGCCATTAGGATCACTGTATTACTAACCCTAATTGCTGTATTCTTTATTTTTGCGTCTATATTTAATGTTGAGGATAACTCTCCCTTTAAAGATATTCCTCGAGATCCAATAAATGCCTTTTGAATATTATATAATTTAAGACTATCGATGGTTTCCAGGCTAGCAATTGCATTTAATTGACGGTCTACTTTTCCAGGTAATACAAACACCGTATATTCTGTACTTCGTGATGTCCAAGTTAATACATCTAAATTATTTGTAATTATTGTTAAATGCTTTGGTAATTCAGCAATATTTTTGAAAAGCATAAGCGCCGTAGTACCTGAATCCACGAAGATCACATCATTTTCATTCAAAAGAGTCATTGCAGTTTGACCAATTCTCTCTTTTGAAAGAGTGTTTTTTCTTTGACGCTCAAAAAAACTGGTTGGTAAGTTATGTGTTACATTTGCGACCCCGCCATATCGCTTTTCGACAACACCCTTCTCTACTAATTCCTTAATGTCCGCTCTTACTGTGTTGGGATGGACTTTAAACCTATCACATAATTCGTTAATTGTAACAAACTCACTTTCAATAATAAATTGTTCCATTTGCTTCAATCGTACAGTTTTCATTTAAATAACACATCCTATACAACCTACAGTACTACTTGCATTATGTCCTTCTACTCCAAAATGTCTGTAACCTATGTTATTCTTTATGTATTTTTGCTTATAAAATAATATTAGTGCATTTTTACCCATCATAAAATCACCTTTCTTTTATCCATATAGTAGTTCAATAAGTACATTATAACTAAAAGTAAGTTTATTTAAAAGGTAATATAGGAAAGGCATTATAGAAAAAAGCATATTATTTGCATAATTACTAGAAAAATTCAAGATCTTATGGATTAATTATCGTTTATATCAAGTAGTTATCTGCGAATTATTTGCGGATCATCTCCGGATTATCTGCGAATCTATAAACAACCTCGACTCACTTTGTTCGCCTCGGTCATTTATAGATTCCTATGAAAGACAAAGAAGCATAATAAAAGTAAGTAAACTTCCTTTTCTTCTGCTTCTTTGTCTTTCGCAGATAATCCTATCTTTTTGAAAGTTCTCCCCTTAGGTTTGTTACCATTAGCTTTTTTATAGTATCCATATCATAGTTTAGGCTCAATAAATAGTAAAGCTTTGTGATAGCTGCCTCTACAGTCATATCGTAGCCGCTGACCGCACCGGCATTTGAAAGATCCCAACTGGATTCATATTCTCCTATAATCGCTGACCCTCTTACACATTGTGTACAGACAACAATTATTGTTTCATTTTCAATTGCTTTTTTAAGTAATTTCTCTAAAATACCTCCACTTTCTGGGATATTCCCAGCTCCAAAGGCTTCTATAACTATACCCTTTAAATCCGTAGTCATAATGTTTTCAAATACCTCAAATTGAATACCTGGGAAAATTTTTAATACAGCAATTTGGTGGTTTTGAAATTTCCTAACCTCCAGCTTCTCTCCAGCTTCTCTTATGTTTTTCCAATTTAAATCTATTCTAACCCCAGCCTCTGCAAGGGGAGGGTAATTAGGTGAATCAAAGGCAATTAGATCATCAGAGCTAATTTTAGTAGCACGATTCCCCCTAAATAGCTTGTTCCCAAAATATAAACAGACCTCTGGTATATTATAATTTGCAGCAATCATCAATGCTGCTATTATATTATCCCTTCCATCATTTCTTATTTCAAATAGGGGTATCTGGGATCCCGTTAAAATAACCGGCTTAGAAATGCCCTCTAACATAAAGGAAAGCGCCGATGCAGTGTATGCCATAGTGTCCGTTCCATGCAATATAACAAATCCATCGTATTTATCATATCTCTTTTCAATATCCTCCGCTATTTTTATCCATTGCTTTACAGAAATATTTGAGGAATCTAATAATGGATCATACTCCACTAAATCATAATCAGGCATCCCTTCAGAAATTAATTCGTTAATTTCCGATAATGCTGTCTTGATAAAGTTCTTCTGTGGTGCATAACCATATATTGTTCTAGTCATACCTATTGTTCCACCTGTATAAATAACACAAACTCTTTTTTTCATAAGTCACTCTTCCTTTATAAACAGTAATCTTAATGATTATTATACCATATAAGGTATATTTTAACTTAAACTAGGCGCCAAACACCCAGCTACAAATAACTACCGATGCGATTAATGCTGAGAAATCTGCTATCAGCGCAGCCGGAAGGGTATGTCTAAAATCCCTAATACCAATGGAACCAAAATATATTGCTAGGGTATAAAAAATAGTTTCAGCGGACCCCATCATAGTAGATGCCACCCTGCCTATAAAGGAATCTGGATGATAATTCTCTAAAATGTCTGTTAATATAGCGAGTCCTCCAGAGCCTGATAGTGGTCGCAATAGGGCAAGGGGCAGGACTTCCTTAGGCACACCTATTAATCCAAAAACTGGACCTAGTATCTTTAGTAAATAATCCAAGGCACCGGATGCTCTAAAAATCCCTATAGCCACTAGCATAGTCAGTAAATAGGGAAATACCTTAAGGGCGGTAGTAACTCCATCCTTAGCACCCTCTACAAAGCAATCATAAACCTTTACCTTCTTTACAAATCCTATTGTTAAAATTACCAAAAGAAATATAGGAATAATAGCAGAGGAAATCCATTGTATCATACTATCCACCCTCCCTTTGAAGAAGCTTTACACTTATTAATCCCACAATAGTTGAGATGGTGGTCGCTATCATCGCTGTACCTATAATTTCAGTAGGATTACTTGACCCGGTTGACATTCTTATTGCTATTACAGTGGTGGGGATTAATTGAATAGATGAGGTATTGATAACTAAAAAAGTACACATAGCGTTACTTGCCTTTGTTTTATTAATATTAAGCTTTTGTAATTCCTTCATTGCCTTAAGTCCCAGAGGGGTTGCTGCGTTTCCCAAGCCCATCATATTTGCAGCCATATTCATTACCATAGCGCCCATGGCAGGATGATCCTTTGGAACCTTAGGAAATATCAATCTTGTTATAGGAGAAAGCACCTTTGCAATTCCATTAATAAAACCGGATTTTTCAGCAACCTTCATTAAGCCTAACCATAATGCCCAAATACCTATAAATCCTATACACATCTGTACTGCCAATGCTGCAGAATCCATAGCTGCCTGGGTTACTTCTTCCAGCCTTCCATTTATAACTCCCACTAAAACCCCAAGGGCAATCATAAAGAACCATATAATATTAATCATAATATTAACCTCACTTTAAACTTTCCCAAAGGAGGAACCTTAGGTTCCCCTTAACGGTTAAAGAATATTAACTTTAACATTAACATCAACTTCAACATTATCATCATAATTAATCTATATAGTGAAATAATATAATTTATGATATAATTGGGTTTGAAATTTTACAGGAGGGTAGTATATGAATTCAGATGATAGAAGTAAAGAAATCAGCGATTCTATTGATAATGAAATTAATAATGCCATTTCAACTATTTCAGAGTTAGAAGAATGGGTTAAAAAGTTTTCTAATGATAATGGAATGGTAAGAATTGAACAGAAAAGCCCTATTAAAGCTAAGTTTAGCAAGCTACATAAAGAGGTGCAATTATTGACCCAGGAATTAATAGAATTAGGAATTTTGACTGAGGATGATTTATTGGAGTAAGTAAAAAACCCGAGTAAACTCGGGTTTTCAGATTTTTTCATATCTATTAATAGTTTTCAGATCTTCTTTCAAAATGTGCCCTTGGATGATCACAAACTGGACAAACATTTGGGGCTTTATCTCCAACATGAATATGACCACAATTTCTACACTTCCAAGCAACTACACCTTCACTTATATATACAGTCTTTGATTCTACTTTTTCTAATAACTTTTTATATCGCTCTTCATGTTCCTTTTCTATCTTTGCAACGCCTTCGAATCTCTCAGCAATTTCGTCAAAACCTTCTTCTCTAGCAGTTTGGGCAAATTCCTTATACATTTCTGTCCATTCATAATTTTCACCCTCAGCTGCACTTTTAAGATTCTCAGCTGTTTTACCAATACCATTTAAATATTTAAACCATAATTTCGCATGTTCCTTTTCATTTTTTTGAGTCTCACTAAAAATTGCACTTATTTGCTCATAGCCCTCTTTCTTTGCTACACTGGCAAAATACCCATATTTATTTGTAGCTTGGGACTCCCCTGAAAATGCTTCCATTAAATTCTTTTCTGTTTTAGTACCTTTTAAATCCTTCATCGATTGCTTCCTCCTTTTAATTCAATAATTCTTTTACATATATTTTATACCCCATTCAATAGCATGTAAACAAAAATAGCTCATTTGTTAATTTTTTATTTTTTGACTATCAATAACTCCTTATATAACTACTTAAAATTTTCTTAGTGGGTACGATCTCATTATATTAACTGTGAAGTATTTATCAAATAGGAAAGAGGAAATCTATGAAATCTCATAAATTTCCTCTTAAACTACATAGGATTATAATAACCCTTTATTCATATTTCTTAAAACTCTATTATCTGGCCTACGCCCTTTTCAATAGCCTTTTCATAAATTCTTCTAGCGGTTACAATATCCAATACGCCGCTGCCTACGGTTTTAAAGAAGGTTATTTCTTCGTCGCTCTCTCTAGATGGAGCTTTCCCAAGGATTACTTCTCCAAGCTCCCCGGTTACAATATCTTCTTTGCATTTGCCTTCATTTATTGGAATAATAAAGTCCCCACTTTCATTAAGCACTCCATCCCTAGTATCTACATATACCTTTTCTGCATTTAATAGAGTGTACTCATCAATTTCCTGCATATCCGGTTGGAAGGACCCAACACCATTAATATGTGCTCCTTTTTTCACTAATTTTCCATTGAATGTTGGCTTTTTAGTTGTTGTTACACTGGTAATAATATCTGCATTATAAATAGCTTCATCTGAAGTTTTTGCTACCACAAATTTAGCATCAAATTTATCCTTGAATTGCTCCGCCATTTTGTCAGCAAATTCTTGTGCACGCTCACTACTGATATCAAAGACCCGCACCTCCTTAATATCTCTTACAGTAAGAACAGCCTCCAATTGGCTTTCTGCCTGTCCTCCTGTACCAAATAGGGCAAATACCTCAGAATCCTTTCTCGCCAATATATCTGTTGCGGCTCCGGACACAGCTCCTGTTCTTACTCTCGTAAGATAGGTCCCATCCATCATGGAACACACTTCACCTGTATCCTCATTCACCAATACCATGGTTGCTGGAACAGAGGTTAATCCCTTTTCTATATTATTAGGATAAACAGAAACAATCTTTACTCCTAAGGCATTAGCCTCTGCTGCATAGCCAGTCATATATAAGCTTTGTCCTTCTTCCTTAGGAACATCCAAATTTGTTCTTAGGGGAGTATTACTTCCTCCCTTTGAGTAAATCTCTAAGGCATCCTTATCTGCTTGAATGGCATCCTCCATGGTAAATACTTTTTTGATGTCTTCTTCTTTTAGAACTACGATTTTCATCTCTGTATTCTCCCTTTCATTATTTTATTACTCAGTTAAGGAAATTTTTTCTTACATTTATGCTTCTACATTATCTTTTTTTGCTTTAATTATATCCATAATCATTGTTATAGAACTATAAATCAATACCGCAGCAACCACCCATTGTAGCATTGCAACATCCATACTCTTTACTATGAATACTGCAACTAATACTCCCATTGAACCAAATATTGCTGCAAACAATGTGATTTTTCTTGAATAGGATTTAAATTTAATAAATTGCATGCTTCCTATAGGAACAGAGAATGTACAAGCACCCATCATTATTGGGAATGATACCCCTGGGTTTAGCCCTAGTGCATATACTGTTGCCATAGTCAATGCATAAGAGCCGATCCCTACATTATTTAATGCCCCATATGCAAAGGATAACACTCCAAGTAAAACTAATTTAAATCCTGTTAAACCTGTGGCTTCGCCACCTGAAGGATAAATCCCAACTTTACCCATTAAAATTAATGCGGCAGCTATTAATAAACCAGCTGAAATAAATTTCTTAATTAGATTTACATTCATCTTTACAACATATCTCGGTCCTATATAAGCACCTAAAACCTGTGCTAGAATTGCTATTATTAAAGTTGCAAGATCTACATCTATGGATGAGATATATGCCAATGCCATAACTGCAACAGGAATTACACATTGGGTATTTAATGTTCCAGGTAAAATTTTAGCATTAGTCCATTTTAACTTACTGTATAAAACTGTACCTATGGCAAAATCTGATATTCCAAAGGTAGATAAAAGAAACATAATAAAAGTAGAAATAGCCATTGCTATAGGGTTGCCAGGCTCCTTCTTTGCTTCTCCCCTATTAGCAACAAAATCTTGTATAAACTTAATTGCAAATATTCCATTAACTAAAACTATTAGTACTAATATAATATTAACTATCATGTCGGTACCCCCTAAGTATTATTTTATTACAAATACATCCCGGATACCCTCCATATTCTCTCCAAACACTTCCTTTACTCTATCCCCTAGTGCATCAATTAATCTAAGGCAATAGGCATCATGCTTTATATATTCATGGGCAAAGAATACCATCCCTGAATTTTTCGTATATATTCCTTCTGCTACCTTTTCATTTTGAATAGTAGCATGTAGCATTTCATTAGAGTCAATGGTAAGGGTGATCCATCTACTTCCAGTATCCTTAAGTTTGCTTCTTTCAAATCTATGCCTATAATAATTTTTTATCCTGGTGTCATACAAACTTTGAGTGTCGTAAAGAATTATAAGCACTCGGCCTAAAGAATTTTGTTTTTCAATAATGATGTCTTCCAAACGGGGTGTTAAATCATCCGCCCATATTTGGATTAAAATTTCTTGTTCTGCTCTTTCAATAATCTCCAGACATTTATTAATGATTATTTCATAACCATTTAAGTTCCAGATTTGATCATTATCCTTTTCTACTTTAAAACTCTCCATCTGCTTACTTAGTAAATTAAGCTTGTCTTCAGTTGAATTTTTAATAAGTCTTGTTATGTGCTCAATCGGTTCTGCTTTATATAGAAGTGCTTTCCCATCCCTTGTATTTGTAACAAAACCTTTATTATAAAGATTTTCTAAAATATTATAAATTTTTGAACGAGGCACTCCTGATAACTTGCTAACCTCATAACCTGAGCATGTCCCATTCTTCACTAATGAGATATATGCCTTAGCTTCAGATTCAGTAAAATCAAAGTTTTTTAATAAATTAATTGTCTTATCCATCTTTATTCTCCTTTAATCTATGATTTTCGTTATTATGTTAACTATAAAGTTTCAAATTATATGTGTCTAATTATATCACAGATTGCAGGATTTGAATTTGATAAAGATATACAAAACCTGATATTACTGGAGCAGTTTGATACTTTTCTACTTCAAATTACAGTGTTCAAATATTAATTTTAAATGGTAGCTACCTTTGGTAACTATTATAGCAACCAGTATAATCTTTGTCAACAATAAAACGATAAATTTTTAACGAAATTTAATGTAATTTTTTATTAGCAAAGTTTTTCTACTGAAAAAGATAATTAAAATGCAATAAAAAAAAACCATTTACAATGGGAGTAACACATTGTAAATGGTTTTAAATAAACTCTTACTTTTGTAATAGGTGTATTGCAAAATTGCCTATTTCTTTTTTTAAGTATATTGCAATGATTTTATCTTCTTTATATTTGCATGTATCCTTTAATACTTCAAATCCTCTATCTTTTAAATAGTAAATGGCCCTTTGTACATTGTTTGTACAAATAGCTATATGTCCGTTCTTACCTAACCCTGCCTTTTTCATAACCTCAATTCCAGATCCGGCAAAGTTAGAACTATTCCCATACTTTGGAGATAGATTAAATGATTCTTGAAACTCTTTTACAATCTGTATAGATTCCTCATCATTCTCTCCATTTATCCCTATGTGGGCAAGTTCGAAACCTAAGAGAATATCAACAGCTTTTGATGCAATATCAGTAATATTTTTAAAATTATGGTTGGTTATGTCCTTTGTATTGCATAGCCATCCTCCTCCAATTGCGTGGATAAATGACTTGTCTGCATATTCTGCCAAATTATCATTGTTTACACCACCTGTGGGTATAAACTTTACATCTGCAGACTTATAAGGTCCATTTAATGCTTTACAGCCCTTTACACCTCCATATACACTTGCAGGGAAGAATTTTAATACCTTCAGTCCATATGATAATGCCTGTTCTATTTCAGTAGGAGTAACACACCCTGGTGTAATTGGTATATCGTGTTCAACACACCATTTTACAACAATTGGATTAAATCCAGGAGATACAATAAACTGTGCCCCTGCATTAACAGCTTCCTTTGCTTTCTCTAAAGATAATATTGTTCCTGCACCTACAAGCATGTCTGGGCAAGCCTCTCTTACATTAGCAATTGCCTGAATCCCGGCATCAGTACGCATTGTAATTTCCATAACATTTACACCTGCATCCATTAATGCTTTTGCAGCTGGTACCGCATCTTCTGCTTTTTCAATTACAACTACCGGGACTAGTCCAGTATTTCCTATTCGTTCTAATATATTCATTTTTAGTCCTCCTAATATTATATGTTTAAACTTATTTTTTAGGCGGTCTTAGCATATTATTATCAATTTTTTATACTTCTTTAATTACTTTTAAATTATTACTAATAAAATCTCTATTGTACAGCTTTTATGCAGGGCACTCATTAAAACTAGGATAAAGATTATGAATAAGAATAATAAGATTATATTAAATTTAAAGGATATTGGAAGTTATTACTCTACTAATAAAGTTAAATCCTTTATCTCTTATTTTCAGTCCCTAATTCTCGATTTCCCTTAGACATTCAATCTTTCTGAGAACCCACACCCGTATACATTTCTAATACCTTAATATGTATTGCCTCATCACTTTTTTTCTGATTGTAACAAACCTTTAGATTCAGTTTAATTTTAACATATAGACAAAAAAACTTTTTTGGCATCTTCTAATGTTGGTCTCTTGGGATTTGTCAATGTAGCTCCATTTTTCAATGCATTCTCAGCCATAAAATCTATTTTACTTATATAATCTTCCTTATTTATACCTAAATCTTGAATCTTAGTAGGAAAGTCTATTTTATCCATTAGCTTTTTTATTGTGTGAAAGAGTTTTTGAATAGTTCTTACCTTTTCACCCTCATCAATTCCTAGGTAACGGGAAATTTCAAGGTACTCATTTATACATTCATCATAGTTAAATCTCATCACAGCTTCTAGAACTATGGAAACAGAAAGCCCATGTCTCACATTAAATACTGGACCGAGTTGCTGACCTGTTCCATGAGCAAGACCAGTGCCCTTGTTAGCTATAGCAATACCTGCCATCGTGGCAGCTTCTTGCATCTTTGTTCTTGCCTCGATATCATTGCTATCTTTGTAAGCCCTTGGCAAATATTCAAAAATTAACTTAATAGCTTTAAGTGCATATTCGTCAGTGAAAACACTCCCTGGTTTTTTAGAAATATATGCTTCTATTGCATGTACTAGAGCATCCATACCCGTGCTTGCTGAAATACTAGGAGGTATACTTACTGTTAATGATGGATCAAGTATAACAACATCAGGTATTAGTTGATAATCAACCACAGAGCTCTTTATGTAAGGAATATCAGAATTATCTGATTTAATATAAACTACATTATGAGGTGTAACTTCAGAGCCTGTACCGCTTGTGGTTGGAATTGCTACAACTTTCGCCCTGTTAGTTAAAGGAGGTAGATTAAATCTATCAAACAATGACCTGTCGCTTATATTTGGATACTCATATAAAACTTTCATTATCTTAGCTGCATCCAGTGTGGAACCACCACCAACTGCAATAATGTAGTCAGGAGCAAACATTTGTAACTGTATAGAAGAATCTCTCACATATTCTAAAGTAGGTTCCTGTCCCTGGCTGTAAATTATTTTATATTTAAAACCAGCTTGTGTAAGATACTTCGTTATTAATGAAACTCCATAACTATTACTTTTTGCAAACAAGCCTGACATAACAATAAAAGCTCTCATACCTTTTAAATCTTTTAAATAATCTAATGAATTTACACCACTTATAATTAATTTTGGAAATATCATTTCTACAGACACTAAACTCCATCCTTCCATCTATATTTATGGAATAATAAGAAAACATTATTCTTAGTCGTATATTAAATTTTTCTAAGGATCTGTACTAAAATTTATTTATAGTTAATTATTTGATTTAGCTCTTCTTCTAAAACTTTAGAAGCTTACGGCTTAAATGATGTTAATATCTACAAATAACAATTTAATTCTTACAACTTACAAAACAACATTATGTTCACTAATATCAGGAATTGTGTGTATAGTATATTTATAAGTCTTCTTTTTTATAATTTGCTTTATTACTTAATATAGGCATTTTTGTTGTAATCCCAATAATGTAGACGAAATTAATTTGATATTGATAGCCTTTTTCATTCTGATGTATGCTATTTATCATACTCTTATATAATGTTTTAGCCAGACTCAAATGTTCGGTTTTTCATATTATTTTATAGTGTACCTTCTATAAACTATTTCTTATATTTTTCCACTATATCATTGCAATATTGATAAAATAGTCCCACATCAACGGAATAAGAAATATACTGCACTCCTAATCCCTTCCACAGTTTTGCATTTTCCATATTATCGACGAATGTACCAACAACTATTTCTTTTCCCCTTGCTTTTTCAATTATATACTTCATCTTCATATGCACTTCAGGATGATTTACCTGTCCTGGAACTCCTAATGACTGAGAAAGATCATATGGCCCTATAAATATTATATCGATACCCTTTACCTCTAAAATTTCTTCTAAATTTTCTATTGCCTCTGTCCCCTCAAGTTGTAAAATAAGTAAATTTTCATTTGCTTCTTTAAAGAATTCAAATTTATCTTTTGCTGAATAATTTGCACTTCTTACAAATCTACAAACTCCCCTATTTCCATCTGGAGAAAACCTTGCAGCTTTTATCACTTCATTAGCTTGTTGTGCGCTCTTTATCTGTGGAACTTGTATCCCCATGGCCCCTACATCTAGAGCTTTATTAATTGATATTTCAGAAGCATCTTGAACTCTAACCACAGGAAAAATATTTGAACACTGAGCTGCCCTTATTAAATTTTGTAACATTATTATATCTATTGGCCCATGTTCCATATCTAGTATTGCAAAATCAAATCCTGCATGTCCAGCAATTTCTACAAAAGCAGGATCACTTGTTTTCATGAAAGGTCCTAAAACATTCTGGCCTTTTTGTAAATTATCTTTAAATTTTTTTAACACTTATATATACCTCCTTCTACATTCTCTCTTTTGCACACTAACATATTTCTTGTCTTTATTATTTATATAAAAAAACTTAATAAGTACTATTTATATATAGCAAGAGAATATATGTCGAAATATTTCTTTAACTCATCATACAATTTACTAAATTTTAAATATATACTATTAAGTGGTAACCATCTATATTTGTTTAATTCTAATAACTCCTAATCAATTCTATATTTGTTTATTATATCCTCTCTTAATTCAATGCCAAGTCCAGGCTTATCAGTAAGATAAACATACCCTTCATTATCAATTGTAAATGCATCTTTACTAAGTTCAGTTCTAAGCGCATTAGGATTTTGATCAAATTCTAAAAATTTCCCGTTTGGGATTGATGCTAGAAAATGGAGACTTGCAGCTATTGCTACTACTGAAGAAAAACTATGTGGCACACACATCTTGTTATATGCATATGCCATGCTAGATATCCTGTAACATTCGGTAAATCCACCTGACCAAGTCAAATCTGGTTGTACGACATCAACTGCCTCATTTATTATAAGCTCTCTAAATCCATAAATACCTTGCTCCGTTTCATAACCTGTAACTAAAATATCTAACTGATCAGCTATATGTGCACTGCCTTTAATATCATCTGTCGAAGTAGGTTCCTCAATCCAATAGACTTTCATCTTCTCTAATTCACGACCAACTACTAAAGCTGTATGCACATCCCAAGCACCATTTGCATCAACCATTAGAGTAATATCATTTCCAATTGCTTTCCTAACAGCTTGAACTCTCTTGATATCTTCCTCTACAGATGTATGTATCTCATTTTCAGGCATAAATTGTATAGGATTCATTGCCGTTTGAGGTGTTCTTCCTACCTTCATTTTTACTGCCTTAAATCCTTTCCTAACATAAGATGACATCTCTTCTACTAACTCATTTTCCCCTTTATTTTCTGCATAAAAACCTCCACTTGCATACGCCTGAATTTTATTCTTAAAGCCACCTAATAGTTTATATACTGGCATATTAGATACTTTCCCTAGTATATCCCATAGTGCGATATCAACACCACTTATAGCGCACATAACAATACCGCGTCTTCCATGTTGAATGGATCTCCTATATAGTTTTTGCCAAATCCATTCTATTTTAAGTGGATCTTCGCCAATTAAATTTGGAGCTAACTCTTTTTCCACAACTACTTTTGTGGTCTCAGGTGGTCCTCCAAAGCAAGCAGCTTCACCAATTCCATAAACTCCAATATCTGTTTCAATTTTAATTAAAAGTGCCTGTCTATATTTAATATAGTATAATGCATCCATAATTGGTTTTTCATATGGAAAAATAAGAGGTATTGCTGTAACATTAGTAATTTTCATTATAATTCCTCCAATTTATTATTTTTAGTTTATTAGTCCTAATACTCTTGGCAAGAATAAAGTAATATCAGGGAAAATAGTTAAAATAAGCAGTGCTACCAAAAGTCCACCAAGCCATGGAAGAATTTCTCGAGTAAGTTTTGGTATAGAAACTTCACCTACTCGTGAGATTACAAATAAAACTAACCCAAATGGTGGAGTAAGAACACCAATCATTAAGTTTAGAATCATTATGACTCCAAAATGTACTGGGTCTATCCCTGTAACATCTAATAGTGGAACAATTAATGGCATCATTATTGTTATTGCAGATACGGTCTCCATAAAACAGCCAACGATTAAAAGGAAAAAATTCAATACAAATAACATAACAAGAGGTGATTGAATTGTATCAGTGAGTACACCTAAAATACTTTGTGGAATTTGTGCTCTAATAATTACATTCCCATATAATGTGGCTGCTCCAAGTATAAGCCCAATTGAAGCACTATCACGAACTGTTTCACATAGGATTTGCTTAAGTTTTAACCATGACATTTCCTTATAAACAAATTTAGCTAGAAAAAGTGAATAGATTACTGCTACAACAGCAGCTTCAGTAGGTGTGAAAAACCCAGTATATATACCACCTATTATTATACCTGGTGTTAATAACGGTAATATCCCTCTCTTTAATGCAGTCAAGAATTCCTTGAATGTAGGAAATGGCTCTCTTGGATAGTTATTCCTTTTAGCTTTAATCGCTACTATAATCATCATAATAAATGCCATTACAAGACCTGGTATAATACCAGCCATAAAAAGGGCACCAACTGATACCGATGCCATCATCCCATATATTACCATTGGCAAACTAGGTGGAATGATAGGTCCTATAGTAGAAGAAGCAGCTGTTAATGCACATGCAAATTCATTATCATATCCATTCTCCCTCATTGCCTTAATCTCCACAAGTCCGAGTCCACCCGCATCTGAAACTGCAGTCCCTGACATTCCAGCAAATATAATACTTGCTAAAACATTTACATGACCTAAACCTCCTGGCAAGAATCCTACACATTTCCTACAAAAGTCAAATAGTCTAATTGTAATTCCACCTATATTCATAATCTTACCAGCTAAAAGGAACAAGGGTACAGCTATAATGGTAAATGTATTTACTCCTGATGCCATCAATTGTGGTATTGAAGCAAAATTTATAGTTCCTGTATTTAAGAACATAATTAATAATGCTGTTATTCCAAGACTAAATGCTACTGGAACTCCTAATATGAATAGAAGAATTAATGCTACTATAAAAACTATACTAATCATTATTATATCCCTCCTTCTTATTCATACAAATAGATTTAATAATATTTGCTATCTGAAAAACAAACATCAAAATAAATCCTAAAATAACACCACCATAAACATAATTCATTTTAAACCACTTTAAAGAAGCTGCAGATACCACACTATTTACCTTTAGTGTATTTATACCTCCATAAATTGCAATTGCTAGAAAAATTATTATAATAACATTAATAAAAGTTTCCATCATCCTTCTCTTATTTTTACTAAGACGATTTAACATAAAGTCTATTACTATATGCCCACTTTCCTTTATCAATAATACAGAACCAAAAAAAGTAACATATATATAGCAAAATCGAGCCAACTCCTCTGTCCACGGAGCAGAGACTTTAATAAATCTAAAAATGACCTGAAATGCTGTTAGTAATACTAATAAAATAAGCAATATAACAGTTATTATTTCAACTAGTTTCAAAATTCTTTTTTCAATTGACTTCATTGTTATACCCCCTAGAAGTAGTACACTAAGCAGTATATTATACTGCTTAGTGTATATAAACATTTTATTTTGAATAATCCATTACTTCTTCATAAGTTGTAACAGTCCATGAAGTTTCAAACATTTTTTTAAGACCAGGTTCTGCTGTTTCAAAGAATGTTTCTAAATCTGGTTTAATAAATTCCGAACCATTATCAGTCATCTCCTTCAAGAACCCGCTCGCCATCTCTTCAGCAAGTTCATCTGCATAAAGCATAGCTTCATTAGCAGAAGAAATTATTATATTTCGCTGTTCCTCAGGAAGTGAATCTAAGAAAGTTTTACTTATATAAAGCCAACATGGTTCATAGACATGATTAGTTTCTATAACATAGTCTTGAACTTCATAAAGTTTAAAAGTTGCCATTTGTTCATAAGGACCTTCTGATGCATCGACAACATTTGTCTGAAGTGCACCGTAAAGCTCTGGCAATGCAACGGGAGTAGGCATTGCTCCTATGTCCTTCCATGAAGCTACCCATGATTCTACCTCAGGTAGGCGAAGTTTTAGTCCCTTCATATCTTCTGCTGTTCTAATAGGTTTATTAGCTGAGGTATTTCTTATTCCACGGTAATTAGTTGCAAGCATATGCACATTTTCCTTATCAAGTGCACTAATCATTTCTTTGCCAAGATCACCTTCTAGTATTGACCTTATATGATCCCAATCTTTAATAAGGTAAGGTGCTGTTATAAACATATATTCACTTGCAAATTGATCAACACCCTGAATACCCCCAAGGATCATTTGAAGTTCATCCCCTGCCAATTGATTAAATGTATCCTTTTCTGATCCTAAAGCTCCACTAGCAAAAATATTTACTTCAATTAAACCATTGCTTTTTTCTTCTACGAGTTCTTTGAACTTTGCAGTACCTAATGTAGGTGGTGCCTTACCATCATAAATAGTTGCTATGTCAATTTTCGTCACACTTCCTGTTTCTTCACTACTTCCTGTTTCTTCACTACTTCCTGTTTCTTCACTACTTCCTGTCTCTTCACCACTACATCCTGTAAATATTATGCTAATAACAAATATTAACATAACCATAAATAATAATCTTTTTTTCATTTTATTTCCTCCTTCTTATTAATAGTACTAGGCGTTTGCGAAACGCCACAACCCGTATAAACACGGGATTTTTTTGTTGCAAAACAACTCCTTACTGGTTTGCAGTAAAATTTAAGTATGAACAAAAAACTTTCCACATATCAAACCTCGAAAGGAGTTGTACACTTTAAAGATAACATACAAACAGCTTTTTTTGGCAAGATATTTTTTCAGATTGTCAAGATAGATTTGAAAATGACAAACCTGAGTTTTTGTCGCTACTCAAATAGAACATTAACCTTGATGAAATTGTCCAGGTTTCTTTTCGAAACCATTTTTATGCATCAACGGGGCGTTCCCGTAAATACCCTTTAAATGCTTTACTCTGGGCTTTTATTATACAATGTATTTTCTCTATCCCTACAGATTCATTACTTCTAGTTTTTCTTCATTACTCCAAAACTTTACGAGATTTCTGTGGCTTCACTAAAATTCCTGACGCTTCGAAAATCAACCGTTTTAAACAACTTCTTACCAGACTTACAATTAGTTTTTGAGCGTCTCGTTGACATCACAGAGCCTATATGCCAGGATTTAGATCCTGGAAAGCTACCATGTCAATCTTTGTTTCTTCAGGCATCGAGGCTTTTGTTACTTAAGATAATCCTAAATATTCAAACCGCATTATCAAACAGCTTTATATCAATGGTCATTTCTGTTATGTTTATAAGTTTGGTCTTTTCACTAATGGGCTTGGTATCCCTAAAACAATCACTTTTTATAATAAAGATTTTTTCAATACTCATCCTGAAATTTTTTATTTATTTAATTTATATTGCTTAAGTACATCATAATTTATATCTATTCCCAAACCTGGTCTTTCAGGAATAGCAACATAACCATTAATTGCTACAAAAGGTTTCTTAATCAGTTCTGTCCTAAACGGATGTGTTGATCTATCGTATTCTAACATTGGCTCATTAGGATAAATGCTAATAGGATTTGGCGGTATCATAGCCAGCATATTGAGTGCAGCTGCTATTCCAATTCCTGTCCCCCAACAATGCGGATTATAAGATACCCCCCAAGCAGATGCCATAGCTAAAATCCTCTTGCATTCTGTAAAACCTCCAGACTGACATGTATTAGGCTGTATTATATCTACTGCTCTATTAACAAACCAATCTTTAAAACCAATTCTTGTAAATTCATTCTCTCCACATGCGAGAGGTATATTTATCATCTGCTTTAGTTCGTAGTACCCCTGGATATCCTCGGGTGCAATGGGTTCTTCAAACCATGTTATATCATAAGTCTCCAATTCCAGAGCAAGTCTTTTAGCATCAATTAGATTATAACCATGATTTGCATCTACCATTATCTGATAATCAGGTCCAATCGCATCTCGAACAGCTTCGACATTCTTAATATCTTCCCTAACTCCTAATCCTATTTTAAGCTTCATTCCATTAAATCCTGCTTCTATGTGAGTCTTTGCTTCTTCAATCCATTTATCTCTAAGATCTGTTTCTTTTCCTTGTCGATAAAATCCTGTTGCATATGATTTAATCTTTGTTCTATGGGCTCCACCCAAAACCTTATAAACAGGAAGATTATGATATTTACCAATAATATCCCAGAGAGCAACATCAATACTACTTATTGCACCTATAACAACCCCTTTTTGTCCATAATCTTTAGTTTGGTTGTACATTATATCCCAAAGAACTTCAACATCTAAAGGATCTTTCCCAATTATTAAAGGTTTTAAAGCGTATTCAACAGTAGCTGCGGCAATCTCTGGTGGTTGAAGACCCTGACATAATGCCTCTCCCCAACCAATTATGCCTTCGTCTGTTACAATTTCAACTATCATAGCGGATCGATTATGTACCCATCCTTGAGAAAATGCAAAAGGCACCGATAATGGAGCAGATAAAACATGTGTCTTGATATCAATAACTTTCATACAAGCCCTCCTATAAAATTTTATATTTTTCAACTATATCATAATCTAATTCAATTCCTAGTCCAGGTTTTTCAGGAACTATAAGCTCTCCTCCCTCTCTTATTATAGGATTTATTGAGAGGTCGTCACGCAGAGGATTATCATCTAGGGTAAGTTCTATTATGGGAATATTTTTTGCAGATGCTGCAAAATGGAGATTAGCAGCTAATGAAACCACACCTGCAGAGAAGTGAGGTATACATTTCATTTTCCAAGCGGAGGCAAGATTAGCAATATTTCTCCCCTCAGTAATTCCTCCTGCCCATATTACATCTGTTTGAACAATATCAACTCCTCTACATGATATGAAATCTCTAAGTGCATAACGAGTAAGCTCCGTTTCATATCCAGCAATTGGTATATCTGTCTTATTAGCAAGCCGTACACTATCTTCTAAAGTATCACCTGATAGAGGTTCTTCGAAAAAAGCTATATTTAAAGGTTCTAGCATTCTAGCCATTTTAACCGCTGAATTTAAATCATATGAATTATTTGCATCTACAGCAAGATCCATCTCCTTACCTATTGCCTCTCTTACAGATTGTACTCTCAATAAATCATCTTCTAAAGATAGTGCTCCGATTTTCATTTTCATTATGTCGAAACCCATTTTTTTATACTTAGTAGCTTCATCTGCAAGTTCTATAATCCCTTTACCCTCTTCATAATATCCAGCACTTGCATATGCTTTAATTCGATTTTTATCAGCACCCAATAATTTATATACTGGTGTTCCAGAAGCCTTTCCAACAATATCCCAAAGTGCTATATCAATGGCACTTAATACAGCCATGACTATACCTCGACGCCCATAACGATATGTCCCTTTATATACTTTTTCCCAAATTTTTGTTATATAGTAAGGATCCTCTCCTAAAATATGCGGTGCAACTGTTTCTTCTAAAACTACTTGCATAGAATTTAAAGACCCTAATGCAAAACCTTCCCCAATCCCTATTATACCTTCATCTGTATGTACTTCCACCAAAAATGCATCCCGATAAGCGATGGGTGCTTGTCCATCTGCAAAGTTTTTCTTAGTAGCATATTGTAACTTTATCGTTTTAATATCTGTAATTTTCATACCTATCTCTCCCGTCTTTTAGACTGTATCGTTATTTTTATAAACAAATTTATAACCTTAAGAAAACGATCCCATTTTGAAAAATGCCTATTTTTATATATTAAAAATAATATACTACAATTTAGTAAAATTAGTTTTTAAAAATATACCTATATTTAATATAGGTATGATATTTATGGTTATTTTTTATAAAAACATGCCTCCTTTATGCTTAGATGTTTTACTATGCGATACTCATATTCGTATTATGAATTTATAATGATATTTTAACTTATAAAATGTTTTAATGCAAGATTTTTATGATTGTTTTGTGATTGTTTTTATTTGTTTTTATTTTTTTATAGAGATATTATAACCTTAATAAATATCTTTCTATTAATTCATCTTAAGAACTTAAATAGAATTAGAATTTATTTTAGTAATTTCAATTTTTATTATTCTTCTTTGTTCCTGGAAAGTTTAATACTTTAACATATTTAATTCTTCTTACTAAACCTGTCTACAATAGGAACGACATCAGATATAACAATAGTCAATATAGATAATAGACATGTTTAATTTATATAACCCAGCTCCTTTGAAATTAAATTCCCATATTTAATAACTTCCTTAGAAATTTCATCTATATCTTTTTCTTTTACTCTTATGGTCGGTCCTGAAATACTAATCGCTCCCTCTACTTCACCAAATCTATTAAATATTGGTGCCCCTATACATCTTACTCCAATTTCATTTTCTTCATTATCTATTCCATAACCCTTTTCTCTTACAGTATCCAATTCCTTTTTCATCTCTTCAAAATCAGTAATAGTATATTTTGTCAGCTTTTCAATTTTACTAATGTTCCATATGTTTTTTATCTCCTCATCTGGTAAATAGGCTAAAATAGCTTTCCCAACAGAAGTACAATACATAGGATTTCTTTTCCCAATAGTTGAAGCCATTCTAATGGTATTATTAATAGCCTCTACTTTGTCTATATATACAATTTTATTGCCTTCTCTTACTACAAGATGAACTACCTCATTTACACTTTCCATTAGCTTCTTAGTATACAGCTTTGAAGCACTTAATAAATCAATATCCTTCAATTTTTTATTTCCTAGTTCGTATAATTTAAAAGTTACTCTATATTTATTAGTTCCTAAATCTTGTACAACATAATCTTTATAAATTAGCGTTGATAATAATCTATAAACTGTACTTTTATGAAGGTTTACTTTTTCACTTATTTCAACAACTCCTAATCCTTCATTATAATCTACTAGTAATTCTAGTATTGATAATGCTCTATCAATAGATTGGACTATTTCTCCCATTTAAAATTACACACCTTTCTATTTTAGTAATATTGAGAATATTTCCCTCAATATTACAATTATAACAAAATATAAATAATCCTTGCATAAGTTATATTCATTTATTATAATATAACATAAATGGTTTCATAATACAAACACTAATTTCACTATATGAAATACACATAATTAAAGGAGGGTCTTTTTTGAATAAATACAATGTTTTGAAAAGAATTGAAGACATCGGCATTGTTGCTGTAGTTAGAGCAGAGAATGAAGAAAAGGCAAAGTACATAGCATACGCCTGTATGGAGGGGGGTATTGATGCCATAGAGGTCACCTTTACAGTACCTGGTGCCCATAGGGTTATCGAAGCACTAGTTGAAGAATTCGGAGATACCCTATTAGTTGGAGCAGGAACTGTTCTTGATAGTGAAACTGCTAGGGCAGCTATTTTAGCTGGAGCTAATTATATTGTAAGTCCAGCCTTTGACTTAAATACTGCTAAGCTATGTAATAGATATCAAATCCCTTATATGCCCGGATGCTCCACACCTACTGAAATTATTACAGCCATGGAGGCTGGAGTTGATGTTATTAAAGTCTTCCCTGGAGATGCATTCGGTCCATCCTTTATAAAGGCTATTAAAGGGCCATTACCACAGGCAAATCTTATGCCTACCGGTGGTGTTAGCTTAGATAATGTAGACCAGTGGATAAGAAATGGCTGCATTGCCGTTGGAGCAGGCAGTGCCCTTACTAAGGGTTCAAAAGAAGATATTACTAAAACTGCCAGACAATTCGTTGCAAAAATTAAAGAAGCTAGAAAGTAATAATAATACCTAATCCAGTTTTGGACATTTATATTTATTAGTTTTAATTACATTATAGGAGGTAATAACATGAAAAAAGTTGTAACCCTTGGAGAGATAATGCTAAGATTATCCACCCCAAGATATGAAAGATTTGTTCAATCAAATTCATTCGATGTGGTTTATGGTGGTGGGGAGGCTAATGTTGCTGCGTCTCTAGCAAATTATGGTCTTGATTCCTGCTTTGTTTCAAAACTACCTAAAAATGAGATTGGTCAGGCAGCGATTAATCATCTTAGGAGATTCGGTGTAAATACCAAGTGGATTTCAAGAGGTGGTGAAAGGGTTGGTATTTACTACTTAGAATCTGGAGCTTCCATGAGACCTTCAAAGGTAGTATACGATAGGGCTCACTCCTCCATCTCCGAAGCAGATATTTCTGATTTTGATTTTGATGAGATCTTTAAGGATGCAGATTGGTTCCACTTCTCTGGAATTACTCCTGCCATAAGTAAAAAAGCTGCTGTACTTACTGAAGAGGCTTTAAAGGCTGCTAAAAAACATAATGTGACGGTTTCTGTGGACCTAAATTATAGAAAAAAACTATGGACGCCTGAAGAAGCTAAAGAGACCATGACTAAATTAATGCAATATGTGGATGTGTGTATTGGTAATGAGGAAGATGCAGAGTTAACCTTAGGCTTTAAACCTGGAAAAACTGATGTAACCTCTGGAGAATTAGAATTAGAGGGTTATAAAAGTATCTTTAAGCAAATGATAGATAAGTTTAACTTTAAATATGTAATTTCCTCCCTTAGGGAATCCTATTCAGCCTCTGATAATGGTTGGTCGGCATGTATTTATGATGGTAATGAATTCTATCATTCTAGAAAATATGATATTAGAATTGTGGATAGGGTTGGTGGTGGAGATTCCTTTGCCTCTGGATTTATATATAGTATTTTAAATAATAAGGACTTTAAAGAAGCTTTGGAATTTGGTGTAGCTGCCTCTGCTCTAAAACATACAATTCACGGTGATTTTAATATGGTTACAGTGGAAGAGGTTGAAAAATTATTGCAGGGAGATGCATCTGGAAGAGTTCAAAGATAATATCCTATAAATTAAAAGTATAATAAAAACAAGGAAGTTTCACACTGTGATTACTTCCTTGTTTTATATCCTATTCTGCCTTTTCTCCTAAATCTCCGTATGATATGAAGTCATCTGGGATATGGTATATTTCATTGTTTATAAATATCTCTTGTAGTTCTTCCTTGGAACCTAATGGTTCTTTTATTTGGCTTACTTCTTTATGAATATTTTCCATCTTTTTGTCTAATTGTGATACTGTTATAGCTGCCTCTTTAAGCTCGTCTAATAAATGCTGGGGTACTTCTTTATCATATTTGTAATAGATTTTATGTTCTAAACTCGCCCAGAAATCCATTGCAATGGTCCTTATCTGAACCTCTACGCAGACATTTTCTATTTGATCAGACATAAAAATTGGCACCTCAAGTATTAGGTGTAAGCTTTTATAGCCGTTTGGTTTTGGATTTTTTATATAGTCCTTAATCTCAATAAGTTTTATATCTTTTTGTCTCTGTAGCATATCACTTATTTCATAGATATCTGAAGTAAATGAACATGTAATACGAATTCCTGCAATATCCTTAACATTTTCCCTAATGGAAGGTAATGATAATTCATATCCCTTTCTATAAACCTTTTTTATAATGCTCTCTGGAGTTTTAAGTCTTGATTTTACATGTTCTATAGGATTGTATTCATAACTATAGTGAAATTCTTGTTTTAAAATATCAATCTTAGTATTAATTTCATCTAAAGCAAATTTATATATCATCATAAACCTTGTTAATTTCATTCTTACTGCTCTTATTTTTTCTAAATCCGAAACTTGTGTAACCTTCATTATTTTTGCTCCTTTATCAGATTTTGAAATATAATTTTCTTAAAAATCTTAATTATGTTTTATCTTTATAGTTATATTGTAACTTAAAACACAGTTGAAACAAAATTAAAATCTAGTTATCCTAAACTTTTTCTTAAGTGCCTTAACCATAATATCAACTTCTTCAATCCTCATAAAAATAATAATAATGAAGTAAATAATAGCTCCTACACCTATTGAAAGAAGTAAAGATAAGTTCCCCCCGATATAATTATTTAATAAATAATAAAATGTTTTTGCTATTAAACCCATAATAGAAGAAGCTATAAGTATTTTTATAAGGGATATTCCTATGGTCTTCATTCCAAAGCCACCAACCTTCCTTCTAAAACTTATAAATAATAATAGGGTAGAAAAAATAATAGATATGCTTGTAGCTAGTGCTATCCCGCTTATTCCAAGGTATTTATAAAACATCATATTTAGTATTACATTCAGTCCTATGGCTATTAAGGCATTGAAAAGTGGTGCCTTAGTCCCCTGCAGGGAGTAAAATGCTCTTAATAATATCTCCCTTAGTCCATAGCCTATCATCCCAATGGAGTAAAAGAACAGGGCTTTAGAAGTCATGGATATTGCTTGGCTGTCAAAGGCTCCTCTTCCAAATAAAAGTATTATTATGGGCTCTGCAAAGATTAATGCTCCTATGGAGGCGGGAATTACAAATAGATTTATTCCTCCCATTGTTTGAAATATAGTTTTTTTAAGTCCTTCTATATTTTTTTCCGCAGCCATTTTAGAAATCATTGGATACATTATAGTAGCTAGGGTCATGACAAAAATGTCTTGAATAAAGGCATCTAGCTTAAAGGCATAATTTATTGCTGAAACTCCTCCTATGGTAATATTTGAAGCAAAGCTCCTATCTATTAATCTATTAATCTGACTAACCGAAGCTCCAATGATTATTGGAACAGCTAAATAAGATATTTTCTTAATATACTTATCGGCTTTATCGAATACAAATGAGTACCTAAATCCTTTTTTTCGAATAAATGGTATCAATAATAAAAATTGCAGCAACACAGATAGAGTATTTCCAATAGAAAGAACAACCACATTAGTTTTAGCACTTATTACTATTGATAGTAATATGGTCATATTAAGGGGAATAACCATTATGGCTGGACTGATAAAGTCACCATTTATCTGTAAATACCCATTAAATATATATACAAGACCGGTAAAGCCAAGATTTAATATTGCAATCCTTGTAAATAAAATAGTTAATCTAAGGGTTTCACCTGTAAAGCCTGAAGCTAATATTCCTACAATTTGCTTGGTAAAAATTAGGGTTAAAGTTATTATAATAAAACATAGAGTCATTAAAAAGCTGATGAGATTATTGGTAAACCTATCAGCATGATTTATACCCTTTTCTTTTATAACATTGTTATATACAGGAATATATCCTGTACTTATTCCTACCCCGATTAATGAAAATAAAACACTTGGTATGGTTAAAGATATTAAATAAGCATCACTAATGCTTGATGTACCATAAAAGTAGGATAGTGCAATTTCCCCTGCAAAGCCAAATAATTTTGCTATAATTGTTATTATCATTAGTAACAGCGCTGTTTTTTTCATTTATACACCTCGAGACAAGGGAGATTTCATTTATTTTACTCTGTTATAACCTTTGTATCATTACGAACTATTTGGATAAAAGTCTTTCCTGGTTTAAATGGAATCTTCTCGCCATTTTCATCAAAGTACATTGTAGGGGAATCTATATCTTCCCTCTCCCATCTTCCAGTTCTCTTTATTCCATCGGTAAAGTATTCTGCTGTACCACTACCTATAAGATCAATATTAGTATACACTGTATCTGTTACTTTATAATGATTAGCATATTGTACTACTATGTTTTTAACTGCCACTTGTTGATTATTTTCTATATCTATCATTTGTTCTCCATTAATATAACGTTCATACTCATTAGTTTCACTATTATATCTATATTCTATTTTATTATCTGCGCGATACATAAGTGAAATCTTTTCTGCTGTCTCTCCATCTATTTCTACATTTTCATCATAATAAATAGTTCGTCTCTCTGGTTTATAGTCATAGGTATTATCTATTAAGTTGGAAAGATTTAAATAGGAATTATGGGGTGATTTCCTATCTTTTGATCGGGAAAATTCCTTGCCACTCCCCATACCATCATTATCTGGTGAATTAATTTCCAATTCTTCTTTAATTTCATAAATGTTTTGTCCCTCTTTTTCCGACCCTCCAAAATATGAAAATAGGTAATCCCATTCACTCCAAAGATGTATTTGTTGTTTTCTTGCACTCCTAACAGGACCTACTTTTTCGGGATATTCACTTAGAAAAAATGCTGTAAGCCTTGTTATAGTACTTTCAACCTCCATCTCATAAATAAGATCGGCATGGGCTATTCCACTCTGTGGTCTAGCCTCAATGGTATTTTCAATCTGCACTATAATTGCTCGCCCATCTCCATGGTAATGAAGTCCAGTCAGAGGTGAAACACCCTCTGGAATTTCATAATATTGACTTACTGGGATGGGTTCGTTCTCTTTATCTGGCGTATTATCTCCCGGGATTTCAGAGGTTTTTGAACATGCTGCTAACATTAACACAAATGCAAAACACATAGTAATAATAAAGTATTTTTTCATTTAGTTTCCCTCCTTTTTAAGATACTCGTCCTTCTAGTTTAATTTATATTCCCTCAAGATTTATTTATACCCTAACCCGTCATCTGAGCACCCTTCCTAATTAAAGTCAATTTAAGTAGTATAGTAATTATAAATCTCACCTATATCATGGAAAATATAATCTGGTTTATATTTAGATTTTGATAAATCCTCTTTTTTAGTTTCCCCTGAAAGTACAAGAGCTGTTGAAACCTTAGCATTTATACCACAGGCAATATCCGTATATAGTCTATCACCTATTACAATAGTTTCTCCCTTAGCAAATCTACTATTCTTAACTGCAAGCTCTACCATTGTGGGATTAGGTTTTCCTATGTATTTTGCTTTTCTTTTTGTGGCAACCTTTAGCATGTCACATATAGATCCGCAATCTGGAACATAGCCAAAGGATACTGGGCATATAAGGTCAGGATTTGTTGCGATAAAGTCTATGTCCTTAGTTATTAATAACCTACATGCATCAACTAACTTAGAATAGGTAAGCTCTGTATCATATCCCACTACCAGACAATTAATATCATCCTCATATTTATCTGTTATCCAGATATTATTATCTTCAAATTCTTTCTTTAAGGACTTCGTTCCCAAAACATATATCTTTTTATCCCCATAATTCTCCTTTAAGTATAGAGCTGTTGCTTGGGAGGAGGTTAAAAAGTTAGACTTATTCACTTTGATACCTAGCCTTGAAAGCCTTACAATATAATCATTTACACCTTTCGAGGAGTTATTTGTTAGAAATACAAATTCCCCGCCCTTTGCCTTAATCGCATTTAAAAACTTAAGGCTATGTTCAAATAATACATCGTCTATATAGATAGTCCCATCCATATCCAATAGAAATAACTTTTTATTTTTTAATTCACCATTCATATTTATCCCTGCTTTCTTAAGATCCTTCCTTTATTATATCTTATATCTCCACAAAAACCCAAAAATATACTACTTCCGCTAGGGAACCTTAGGTTCCCTTCGGCGATGGCAAAATGTGTGCTTCTTTTTATTATATAAGACCTTTATAATAAAAAAGCAGGTGCGAATTTATCTTCGCCCTGCTAATCATCAGCTCTTTATTTCTTATTTAAACCTAATTTTGCATCCTTTTGTTTAACCTTATACACTCCCAATGTAACCACTGGTACTACATAGAATATGAAGAATCCCCAGGTAATGGTTCCATATCCTTGGGCTATTAAACCTAATAATCCAAATTGAGCTATAAATACTCCTAATGCTAACATAGCAAGTGTTATTGTTAATGTCACCTTAGGTGATAATGTCTTTTTTTGTTCCTTATAGGTTCCAGATACACGTTCAGTAACAGCGAATATAAACCCAGTACCAGTTTCTATTAATGTTCCAAATAAAATGATTTGGAATGTATATTGTAGTAATGGTGAGTTTATTGCGTCAAGAATATAAATTGTGGGAACAGCTGCTGTTAAAATATCAGGATAAAAACCAATCATAGCGATTAATAATAAGGCTCCTGGAATAATTCCTATTACTCCTGCTAAAATACCGGCAGTTACAGCTTCTTTTCTAGTTTCTAAATGTCTTGCAGTAAATAATACCGCTGGTATGATTCCTAGATTATAAAAGGCATATTTTAGTCCTCCTAATACCCATCCGCTTTCCATTGAACCCGTTGATAAAGCTTCGGAGATATTAGTTCCAAACTTTGTAAATGTTACAGCTAGAAATGTAATGTATAATGCATAAAGCAAAAAGGACCAATAGGATAAGAATTTTTCTATAGTATCAGTTCCCTTTAAAACTAAGGCACCTACACCTATCATCATTCCAATTACGCCAACATAATAATTTAAACCAAACAATTCATTTAATATAGTACCTGCTGAGGAAGCTATAACCGCTAAAACAATAAGCAATAGTACTAAATAGCATACCTCATAAAGCCACCAATACTTGCCTAGTAACCTCTTAAAAAAGGTCCTGTAATCAAATGCCTTAAATACCCTGGCAAATTCAAATGTCGCAGCACAAACAACTGACCATATAACCCCTGAAATAGCAAGCATAGCCACTAAGCCACCAACCGTTCCAAAGTTCAAAAAGAACTCTAACAGCTCTGCACCAGTTCCATAACCTCCTGCTATTACTACTGATTGAAATACTATGCCAGGTACAAAGTATTTCTTAAATGTATCACTCTTTACAAAATTCATATATAATTCCTCCTTTATAAATATCTAAATATTTATTGTAATATTTAGTTTAACTGGTATTTTTACCAACCCTTTGCAACTTTTAATACTTCATCAGGAATATCTCCATTTAAATATTCTTCAATAGATTTCTCTATAATATCCAATGCCCTATCTAGTTCTTCTTTAGATATCACCAACGGAGGTTGCACTCTTAAAACTCCTGAGGCTAAAAAAATTAAAATAATTCCCTTTTCCCAGCATCTATAACATATCTTAGCTGCTGCTTTTTTATTTCCTATTTTCGTTTCCCTATTCTCTACTAAGTCAACCCCTATAGACAAACCATAACCCCTTACATCTCCAATAATGTCGTACCTTGCTTTCATATTTTCAAATCTCTGTTTTGTATAGGCTCCCAGCTCTTTTGACTTTTCAAGGAGATTTTCATCCTTTAAAACATTTATTGTTTCTATAGAAGCACTACAGGATAGGGCATTGCCACTCATTGTAAATAAATGAGCCGGGGTTCCTAAGGAATCTGTTATTTCCTTTCTAGCAACAATGGCACTTAACGGGACACCAGAAGCCATTGATTTTCCCATAATTATCATGTCAGGTACAATATCAAAATGTTCAATGGCGAACCACTTTCCTGTTCTTCCAAAACCCTGTTGCACCTCTTCGCTGACAAATAAGATGTTATTATCTTTACAAATTCTATAAAGTTCATTCACATATTTTTTCGGTGGTACTATAAGACCCGCATCCCCTGCTATAGGTTCCATAATAATAGCTGCTACCTCATCTGCAGGTATATGATTATTCAGGGCTGCTTTAAAGTCATTTAAACATTCCAGATTACATGTATGGCAATCCTTGTTATAATCACATCTATAACATTCAGGATATTTAATATGCTCGATATCAGGTAAAAGAGGTCCTATCTTCCTTCTCATATTTGAGCTGATTGCGGAAAGTGAGATAGCCCCATAGGTTGCTCCGTGATATGCGCCAATAAAGGAAATAATTATTTTTCTTCCCGTATAAGCTCGTGCCAGCTTTATGGCTCCATCATTGGAATCAGAACCTGTTAGTCCATAAACTACTCTTTTTTCAAAATCTCCCGGGGTGATCTTGCAAAGCTCCTCCCCCAATGTTACCAAGGGCTCAGAATAGGTATAGGCGGCTGTATAACTGATAAAATCATCTAGTTGGGATTTTAAAGCATCTACTATCCTTGGATGGCTATGCCCCGTGTTTAATGAGGACGCACTAGATAACATATCAATAAACTGGTTTCCGTCCATATCTTCAATAATTGCTCCTTTTCCTCTTTTTATAGCTAAAGGATAATAGGGTATCCTAGCAAATTCAGGATAGATTTCTCCGTCCCTTTCTACGACTGCCTTCGATTTTTCATACTTATCTTGACTCATGCGTATCCTCCTCTTTTAATGCTTTTCTAGCTGTTTTTCTATATCCTTAAATTTTTTTATAAGCCCTTCTATATCATTGGGCATTCTAAGTCTTACATAACTTTTATCTAGGCCAATAAACCCTTCTCCTGATACTGATAAAATTCCATGCCCCATTAAATATTTTTCTAAATCCACTTGTGAATCCGGGTGTTTAATAGTCATAATGGGAACCCCCAAATCTGTATTCAGTGGATTAAATACTTTTAAGGAATCAATCAATCTCTTTTTTGCTTCTCTAATACTTTCATTTGATTTCTTAATGAAATTTGAATCCCTTATGGCATATACAGCTAAATACCTTGCTACTGCATTCATCTCATAGGGATTAGATATTAGGGTATAATATTTCCCAAAATTCCTTGAGGTAATAAGGTATCCTGCCCTAAGTCCGGCAAGCCCTAATCCTTTAGAAAAAGTCCTAATTACAAATAAATTATGGTAATTATTAATTAGGGATATTGCCGATTGACTTAAGTTCATAAAATCACCATATGCCTCATCAATAATTACCGGTCTATTTAAGCTCTTAGCTTTTTTTAGGATTTGTTCTATTGTCTTAATATCTATAATTTGACCTGTTGGATTGTTTGGATTATCCAGATAAAATAAATTATGACTATCTTCCATTTTGTTCAAGAATAATTGAAGGTCAAATTTAAAATTTTTTTCTTTATTTAATAAACAGTATTCATATTTACCTCCATAGCTTTTTACATCATCAATATAATCTGTAAACTGGGGTGAATAACCTAACACCCTAGAGCTTTTCTCTAAAAATAGTTTATTTATCTTATAAATAATTCCTATGGATCCATCTCCTAAAAAGATTTGATTTTTTTTTAAATCAGCTACCTCTTCCCAATACTGGGCAATACATTGTTTTATATCCATGCTTGATTCTGGATAACAATTCACATCTTCCCAGCTAAGTTTTTTTAGCCTTTCTTTCACTTCACCTGAGCAGCCAAAGGGATTTATGCCAGATGAACAATCTATATAATTTGATAAGTCCTTTGGTAAATGATCTTCCTTTGCATAACTATTCTTTTCAATATCTAGAATGCTTTTTCTGATTCCATAAACCATTCTTCCCACCTCCTTTTCTATTTGAGGATTGACTCTATTAATTAGCAATATCTATGCCAACTTTTCCTTATAAATAAAATTTATATAGTTAAATAATGTGAAACCCTCTAATTTACGACTTTATTTTTATAATTTTGGTAAAAATAATTTTAGATTGTTTTGTAAACTCCTTGATTTTTAAATAGGGTTTAGGTATACTCAATAGAAATTGTTGCAAATTGTGACATGGTCAAGAAAATTCACTGTTCTAATTTGTAACATGTTGCACTTTATAAAGGTGAGGGATAAAATGGAAGCTCAAAAACTAAAGGACTACATTAACTCTAAAATTAGTAAAAATAAGAATACTACACCTGCTTATTCTATTGAAGAAAGGATAAGGGTATCATTTGATAGCATTGTTTCGGTTATATTAGATTCTAATCTTTGGATATTTATGTTAGATGATAATTCAAGAATAATTTGTTCTTATTCTGATGGAGAGAACAAAGATGAATATTATAATTGTGTATTTAATGATGAAAAGTTTAAAAGTGAAAAATTTTTTCTGGACAGTCAAGGGGATTTAAGTATCAATATCTTTGTTTCTTCATTGCACCATCTTTCTATAGACAATATAGATTATAGATTTGTAGTTATTTCTTTAGACATGGAAGAAATAAAACTGAGGAATCTTTCAGATAGGATAAATAAAGGTTTTATGCAGTTAATAAACCATCAGTCAAAGGAATTGAGAGATTATAATAATCTATTAACCTATTTAGATGCTGTGGATGATGGCATTTCAGCATGTGATAAAAATGGAATTGTTACCTATATAAATAAATCAGGCTATTCTATTATTGGAGCTAAGAAAGAGGACATTCTTAACAAAGATATAAAGAGTATCCTAGATTCTGACCCCATATTAGCTAAAGTGGTAGAAAATAAACAAACCTATATGGACTTTGAATATCACATAAATTACAAAAATAAAAGTTTCCATTTAATTAATTCAGCATTTCCTGTCTTCGATAAAAATAATGAAATAATTGGAGCCATAGATATATATAGAAGAATAAAACGTTCCTATAAAGCTGCTGCTAATCTAGCTGGATATAAAGCTATATATAAGTTTAAAAATTTTGTTGGCAATAGTAAGGCTCTTTCTGATGCTATTGCCATATCTAAAAAATTTTCCCATAGCAATAAAAACATTCTTTTAATAGGAGAAAGCGGCACAGGAAAAGAGCTATTCGCCCAAGCTATACACAATTATAGTTCTAGGAGAGATGGCCCCTTTGTAGCTATTAATTGTGCCAGCTATCCTAAGGAGCTATTTGATAGCGAACTCTTTGGTTATGTGGAAGGCGCCTTTACAGGTGCAAAAAAAGGCGGTAAAACTGGTAAGTTTGAATTAGCAGATGGAGGCACTCTATTTTTAGATGAAATTGGAGAAATGCCCTTACACCTACAATCAAAACTACTTAGGGTTATAGAAACAAAGTCCTTAAGTAGGATTGGGAGCAATAAAACAATTCAAATTGATGTAAGAATTATTTCAGCCACCAATAGAAATTTAGAGAAAATGATACAGGATAAGAGATTTAGAGAGGATCTTTATTATAGACTAAAGGTACTATATCTTCCATTAGAACCATTACGAAACAGAGGGGAAGATGCTGTTCTTCTTTGTAATCATTTTATAAAGAAATTTTCCGAGGACTCTGAAAAGAAAGTTATTAGTTTAGATCAGGAGGCAACTGAACTTGTAAGAAATTATAAATGGCCAGGCAATATTAGAGAGCTGGAAAATATAATTGCACTATCGCTATTTTATTGTGAAGAAAAATATTTAACTAAGGACAGCTTAATAAAATCTGGTTTAAAGGAAGTTGATGAAACTGTTAATCACGAAGAAAAAACAAATGAAAAATTATCAAATATTACTAATGATATTATTTTAAATACCTTAGAAAAAAATAATGGAAATAAGAAAAAAACTGCAGAAGAACTTGGTATATCAAGAAACACGATTTATAGACTACTTAAAAAATAAGGATTAGAAAAACAACCCCTTGTTCCGTAACTTCTAAAAAATTTCCTTTATTAAGATGTTAAGAATATTTTCAATTTCCTCTAGTTCTAGTCCACTATAGGGAAAGACTACTAATTTCTTGACTTGGTGGAAACTTTCTACCATTTCTATATAGATATTATGATTTGCTGCTTGCATTACTATCTCTTTATTAGGTTTATCCGTATATATCTCAAACATCATATGCAGTCCTGAGTCATGGCCAAGGATTTTTATTTTATCCTTTGCCTTTTTTTCTATATAATTTACTATGATTTCATTTTTTTTACGATATAGCTTTCTAATTTTCCTTAGATGTTTTTCTAAATGTCCTTCCTGCATAAATTTCGCTAGGGTTAATTGTTCAATTTTTGAAGATGTTTGAGCATATCGTCTTTTTTCTTTATCAAAAATTTTTAAAATATCCAAGGGGAGTATAATATAACTAATCCTTATGGAGGGTAATAAAATCTTAGAAAAGGATCCAAGATATATTACATGTCCTGTCTTATCTAAACCTTGTAAAGCAGGTATAGGACGGGACTCATATCTTATAAGGCAATCATAATCGTCTTCTATGATTACAGCATGATTTTTTTGTGCCCAATTTAAAATCTCGATTCTTTTATCAATGGGCATTACCGACCCTGTAGGGTACTGGTGAGAGGGACTTAGGTATACCATCTTTGCTTGGGATTTTTTTAATTCTTCCAAATCTATACCCTCTTGATAAACAGGTATGGATATAATATCCATATTATAATCCTCAAAAATATTTTTAGCTTGATTAAATCCTGGATATTCAAAGGCTATATTATAATGTTTATTTCTTAGTAATGAGCATAAAATTCCCAGTAAATATTGTATTCCAGCTCCAATTACAATTTGATCACTTACACATTTTACCCCCCTGGTTTTTTGTACAAAGTCACTTATTTCTCTTCTAAGCAATTCCTCTCCCTGTTGATCTCCACCGGTAAATAATTCTTCCCTTTGGTCTTGGAGCACATATCCATATAATTTCTTCCACATCTTTATATCAAAGCTTGTTCTATCTACCCCATTATTTATATAATTAGTTTTATTGTTCTTTTTATGGGTCTCTTTTTTAATGTTGCTCTTAGAAAAATTATAATCCTTAAGCTCTACTATAAAATACCCCTTCTTTGGAATATTGTTAACATAGCCTTCAACCACTAATTGGTTATAGGCAGCTTCAACTGTAGTTTTGCTTACCTTAATATCCATGGATAATCCCCTAATGGAAGGGAGCTTATCATTCTTTTTTAAATTTCCATTAATTATTTGACCTTTAAAGTAATTATATATTTGTATATAATAGGGTTCATTGTTTTTGTAATTCAGAATAAATTGTTCCATACTTATCACCATCTGTCCTTATCAAATTATTTAATTCTGTATATTTTCAAAGGGTCATATATATTATATTATAATATAAAAGAACACTTTGTGAAAGGAAGGATTATATGAATTCTAACATAAAAAAGATAACTTATACTTCGCTTTTAATTGCCATAATATTTATTTCTACTGTGGTTATTGCCATTCCTTCTCCCTTAGGAGGTTATATTAATCTAGGTGATGCTGCCATTTATATTTCTGCTTATTTTCTAGGACCTGTTTTAGGGTTTGTGGCTGCAGGGATTGGTTCTATGTTGGGTGACGCCTACCTTGCCTTTATTCCCTATATGATACCTACACTTCTTATCAAGGGAACTATGGGAGCTGTATCCGGCTACCTATTCACAAAGGAAAGATACCTACTGGGTATGTTAATCGGAATGGGCATTATGACTATTGGATATTATGGCTTTGAGGTAGTTTTATATAGTAATCTTATCTCCCCCCTATCAAATGTATTATATAATTTGATGCAAGGTTCCATAGGATCCGTGGGAGGATACCTTATTATAAAGGTATTTAATAAAAGTGGCATAAAGTCATCCCTAACAATAGGATAACCGCATATTATTGTGATACTTTCACATTTAGATATGCCCTTCAATAATTCAGCTTCCCCTATATATTGGGGTTGCTGAATTTTTTGCCTATATTGGTACATATTCAAAAAATATGGTATGCTCATTTATAACTACAAAAGCTATAAAGAGGGTGCAGAAATGAATTTATTAAATATGGAAAATATAAGTAAGGCTTATGCTGATAAGGTTTTATTTAATGATATAACAATGGGTATTAATGAGGGAGATAAAATAGGTGTTATTGGTATTAATGGTACTGGTAAGTCTACCCTATTAAAAATAATATCAGGTTTAGAAGAACCTGATTCAGGAATAGTAAATAAGGGCAAAAATATTAGAATAGAATATCTAGCACAAATACCAGAATTTCAAGAAGAACTTAATATCATACAAAATGTTATTATTGGGAAAAAAGCTAAAGAGGACTATCGAAATATAGAAGGCGAAGCCATTGCAATGCTTCAAAGGTTAGGAATAGAAGATTTTAAAGGGGAGGTAAATACCCTATCCGGTGGACAGAAAAAACGGATTGCACTGGTTAGAACCCTTTTAACCCCTGCTGATATTCTAGTTTTGGATGAGCCTACAAATCATTTAGATAATGAGATGGCCCAGTGGCTAGAGGACTACCTTAAGAAATATCAAGGCGCCTTGATTATGGTAACCCATGACAGATACTTTCTAGATAGGGTTGCAAATATTATAATGGAAATTGATAAGGGAAATCTATATACCTATAGGGCAAACTACACCAAATTCCTGGAATTAAAAGCACAACGGGAGGAAATGGAGATTGCCACTGATAGAAAAAAGAAAAGCTTATATCGAAAAGATTTAGAATGGATGATGCGCGGTGCCAGGGCAAGATCTACAAAACAAAAGGCACATATAAAAAGATTTGAAGAATTAAGTGACCATAAGGTTTTTAAAAGGGATAAAACCATTGAGTTAGACAGCGTGTCCACTAGATTAGGTAAAAAAACTATTGAAATCAATAATATCAGTAAATCCTTTGATGTTAAAAATCTAATTAATGACTTTTCCTATATTCTTTTAAAAAATGATCGAATAGGAATTCTAGGACCCAATGGCTGTGGAAAAACCACCTTATTAAATATTATTAATGGTGACCTAACACCTGACCAAGGAAGTATAGATATTGGAGAAACAGTTAAGATAGGGTATTTCTCCCAGGAAACTGAATTTATTGATGGGAACCTGCGGGTTATTGATTATATAAAAAATGTGGCAGAATATATTCAAACCAATGATGGCAGTGTAACGGCATCCCAGATGCTAGAGCGCTTCTTATTTAGTGGTTCTATGCAATACTCCTTTATATCTAAATTATCCGGAGGAGAAATAAGAAGACTTTACCTATTGAAGATATTAATGGAAGCACCGAATATTTTAATTCTAGATGAACCCACAAACGATTTAGATATTTCCACTCTTACTATTCTAGAGGATTATTTAGATAGTTTTGATGGCATAGTATTAACGGTATCCCATGATAGATATTTCTTGGATAGAGTAATTAATCGTATCTTCGCCTTTGAGGGCAATGGGAAGATTAGACAATATGAGGGCGGCTTTTCTGAATATAGGCAGTCTCTTGAAAATAAAAGTAATGTTTCTTCTATAGAAAATAAACCAGAGAAAAATAAAAATCAAGCCAGGTCAAAGCCCAAACCAAAGTTAAAATTTTCTTATAATGAACAAAAAGAATACCAAGAAATTGATGAAATAATTGCCGGCTTAGAAGATACTATCCAAGAGCTGGACAGAAAAATTCTAGAGGCTGCAACCGATTATTCCAAGTTAAATGAATTGATAAATGAGAAAAATCAAGTAGATAAAAAGCTTGAGGAGAAAATGGAGCGATGGGTATATCTTAATGACTTAGCAGAAAAAATTGAAGAAGCTAAAAAGTAGTAAAGGGAACCCCAGGGTTCCCTTTGTCCGTGTCCAATTTTCATAAAAGCATAAAAGCAGGAGATCACTTAAAATGACCCATAAGATAAATTATGCGTCGTTGAATTTACGTTAAAGAGATAAAATATCTTCATATGCTCCTAGTCGTCGCTTTATGAAATATTTTATCCCGTTAGGGCGCCATGGTAAAGAATGCGTCGTAGATGGGAGACCAAAACGAAAGGTCTGAAGCAAAAAGAACCGTCCCTTTTGCTTCTGCTTCTGTTGTTATCAAGGATCTTAGACCCAAGAGAAGTACCTAAGTCAAAGTCCAAGATTCCTCGCTTGCTCGTAATAACAATGCCCTAGGGTGACATGAAAACCTACCAATAAAAATAAATAAATAAACTTACAAAGTGACGACTTGGCAGCTGATGGTCATAATACCCAATGAATGGAGATGTAAATTCGTTAAAAAGCTTGAATTGTTTGAGCAAAGCGAGTTCTTCAAGCTTTAGAATTTACATTGAAATGAATTGTCGGTATTATCCATCAATGCCACCAGAGGAACGTGTAATTTCATTTATTACTATGTCAAAACAATACGACGCATAATTCATCATATAAACAAAGATATGAGGTTTTTTAATTATATATAATGTGTTTTATGTCTGAATTTGCAATGAAAAAAGGAAGCAAAAAGAACCGTCCCTGTTGCTTCTCGGGTTTATTGATTTAAATATTCCTCCATTGTTTCCTTTGGAACTAGGTTTCCTCCGGTAGCCCAGGCAATATGTGTTCCCTTTTTAATCTTCTCATTTACATTATGGTCTAGTAGGTACTTTTTACTTTCCTTATACTCCTCTAAAAAGGCTGGGCCCATAAATGCAGCACATGCCGAAGGTTCTATTTGAATGCTTTCTTTATCATTTAAATTTCTCATAAAGTGAAATAACCTAGCATCATCTATGGTAAAGATACCACTTAACAATGGATCCATAACTCCACCTACAAAGCCTGATGGACGACCTACTGCTAAGCCATCTGCCTCTGTGAAACCATCAACACCAAAATCTTGTACAGACACCTTGTCTTGCAATCCTGTTGCCATGCCTAATAGCATACATGGGCTATGTGTAGGTTCAATAAAAAAACAGTGAACATTATCCTTAAAAATAGTTTTAAGCCCATAGGTCACTCCTCCCGGAGCTCCCCCTACACCGCAGGGTAAATATACAAATATAGGATGCTCTTCATCTACTATGATACTTTGCTCCTCTAATTGTTTCTTAAGTCGACTTGCTGCAACAGCATATCCTAAAAATAAATCTACTGAATTTTCATCATCTATAAAATAACTATTTGGGTCCTCATCTGACTTCTTCCTACCTTCTTTTACTGCTAAGCTAAAATCAGAGTTATATTCTACAATCGTAACACCCTTACTTCGTAATAAATCCTTTTTCCATTGTTTTGCATCCATAGACATATGAACAATCACCTTATATCCAATAGCCGCACTGGTGATTCCTATACTTAATCCTAGATTACCAGTTGAACCAACCTGAATGGTATATTGATTAAAAAACTCTCTGCTTTCTTGAGACGCAAGCTTTGAGTAGTCATCCTCATATGAAATTAAATTATTTTCTATTGCTAAGTCCTCAGTATGCTTTAATACTTCATAAATGCCTCCCCTAGCCTTTATGGATCCTGCCACTGCTAAATGACTATCCATTTTTAAATAAAGCTTGCCCTTTACTTCATGGGAATTTTGAAGTTCTTTAAGCATATTAGGAATTTCCCTTAAGGGAGATTCTATTATTCCCTTTAGGTCCCTGGTATCAGGAAAATGTTGGGCAATAAAGGGGGCAAATCTCTCCAGTCTTTTTTGGGCATCTATTATTTGTTCTTCCCTTATGGGTAATTGATTTTTAACTTTTTCATAACTTTGAAACTTTGGGTTAATCCATATTGTTTCCTTTAGGGCAGCAACATCTTGTAAAGCCCTATTACCCCCTATTAACCTTTTTATTTCTTCCTCCATTAAATCCACTCCCTTTTATTTTATGTTAACTTATTATATAGTTTATCCTCCACCTAAGGTATATAAGATAAGAACATTATCTTTATCCTTTAAAATAGTTTCTAAGTTGGCACTTTCTTTATTTACAATGAATGAGGCTGATTTTATTAATTGTATCCCTTGGTCATGGGTATTATAAATAATAATATCAACCAGCTGCTTTATTGTTGCTCCCTCCGCTAACTCAAATTCTTGTTCTTCTTTATGGAGTAGTGGTACAATAGATCCAAAAAATTTAACATTAACTATCATGACTAACCCCAGAGCCATATAATTCCTCGATTACATCCTCTAGATGTCCAAGCCTTTGTAATGATTCTAAGGATGGCTTCCCGGTTTTCATATCCCAATCAAGTTCTTCAAAGAAATTCCTTACAAGGAGATCATTATCAATAGTCACTCCCTTGGTAGGACCAGCTTTTAGGGGTGGTTTTCCTAGAACCCGTTGTGTAATATAGTTATCGGAAGGTTTAATCCCCTCTCGAAGATTAAAGGCATGTCGCATATTTAGAATACGAAGTCCTGTATTATAACTGTCTTGCTCATTAAACCTCATTCCTGTAATAGCTTCCATATACTCCCTTTGCCTTGCCTGGGGTATAAGATCGGCACCTAAAAGACAAGTACCTAAACAATTTATTACTTCCGTGTTACTGGTCGCTATTGCATCAGCTTCTCCAGTTCCTCTATAATCATATTTACCGCCAGAAGGATCTTGGTTTAATTGTTCAAGTCCAATACCACCCTTAACATGGCGTCCTGGTGTGGGATCATATTGATAAGTTCTTGCTAGTCCTGGTCCTAATCTGGGGTCATGGGCAGGTAATTCAATACCTGACGCGGTTTGTAAATAATCCTCACCCCTACCCCACTTCTTAGCAGCATAGGCTGAGCCATTGGCTAAGACGGCTCCACAACCATCCCTATCTGCCATTTTCTGAAGTAGAGCAACAATTGCTTCTCCATTACCCCATGTTAAATCTATCCCATCTAGTTCTTCTTTACTTAAAATACCTTCATTATAGCATTCCATTGCCCATGCTATGGTCATGCCCGCTGATATTGTATCTAATCCATAAACATTACAGACTTCATTACATTTTAATATAACATCCTCTTCATCACATAATAATGCAGAACCAAAGGAGGCAGCTGTTTCATATTCAGGTCGTTCAGTTTGTGGTAATGGCCATCTTCCATCTTTAACCTCATATTCAGCCCCACATCCAACAGGACATTTTGAACATGCATATTTCTTCACCTTATGCCTATCTAATTCCATAGAGGTTACCTTTTCGGCACTTTCTACTCCAAAATCAATTATTCCAACTCCTGCCCAGTTTTTCACAGGAGCATCACCATTTAGAGCACATGCACCAGTATCGCCACCTGTCCCATAGGTGCTCATTCCCTTGTAACCTGGGTTATTCTTTAAATCTGCACTGACTTTTTTATTTATCTCTAACATTTTATCCTTATTTGCAATGTTAATTTTCCCGGTTCCTCGAACTGCGATTGCCTTTAATTTTTTAGAACCCATTACAGCTCCTCCACCGCCTCTTCCCGGTGCACGGTGTCCGTCATTTATAGGGCATGCTATTAGTGACATATTTTCTCCTGAAGGTCCAATAGCTATAACTCTAACCTTTGGTTCCCCTGTTTCATCCTTAAGAAAATCCCAGGTTTCCTTTGTACCCATTCCCCATAGCACAGATGCATCCCTAAGTTCAGTCTTTCCATTATTTATCCAAAGATAAACAGGCCTTTCTGAAATACCACTTACAAAAACTGCATCATATCCAGCATTTTTTAATTCTGGACCAAAGAAACCCCCAGAGTTAGAATCATTCCAACCACCGGTTATAGGTGATTTATGTACTAGGGTAAATCGTCCACCAAAGAATGTATTTGTAGCATTTGATGGTCCAGTTACAAAGCCAAGTATACTTTCTGGCCCCAGTGGATCAGTTCCTGCAGGCATCTTATCATATAATATTTTTGCTCCAATACCATAACCACCAATGAAATTTTTTGCTAACTCCATAGAAAGTTCTTTTTCTTCTATCTTACCCTCAGTAAGATCAACAAAGAGCATTTTACCGGCATATCCCTTTAACATTTAATGTCCTCCTTTTTTTCTTCAATCTTCTTATTCTATACCCTATATTATTTGTTTAAAATTTTAATTACTTAAATTCCAATTATAATTTCAAGCGCCCCTATTATTTAAACCTAGTGCAATTTCCTAACCCTATATAAGAGCTCTTTCCTTTATAATAAGTTTATCATTATTAATTGTTGCTGTACAACCAAGGGGAAGGGTAGCTTTATATTTTCCATGACCACACTTAACACCATAGATTGTAGGTTTTTTATAGGGTAGAAATAAATCCTCCAACATTTTATCTAAGGGATATTGTTCCTCTTCTATGCAATTATAAAACTCTCCTATAATAAACCCTACTGCATCACTTAGCTTTCCCGCTAATGCTAACTGAATTATCATACGATGTATTTTATAGCTGGGTTCCCCTACTTCTTCAATAATTAATATTTTATTTTTACAATTAATCTCAAAGTCTGTTCCTAGGGTAGAACAAATAAGGCTTAAATTTCCTCCCGTAAGCCTTCCCATAGTCCTCCCTGGATATATTACTTTTGTTTCCTTTTCTGGATGGAATATCTCATCTATTGAACTTGACTGCATCATTGTTCTTCTTAACATTATTTTATTGTATTCAGGGGATTTTTCTGTTAAGTCAGAAACCATTGGTCCATGAAAGGTAACTAATTCGGAGTTTTGTCCTATGGCAATATGAAGGGCTGTTATATCACTATAGCCTAAAAATATCTTTGGGTTTCTTCTTATTAAATCATAGTCTATTTTATCTAGTAAGGAAAGACTTCCATAGCCTCCCCTACTGCAAAATATAGCGTTGATATTAGGATCTCTAAACATTTGGTGTATATCATATAGTCTTTGTTCTTCACTGCCTGCTAAAAACCCATTACTTTTTTCAAGGGAATGTTTTCCTATAGTTATTCTAAATCCTTGATTTTCAAGGTATTTAATACCACTTTGAAATAGTTCTAACTTTACTGGACTGGAGGGGGAGATTACTCCTATACAATCTCCTGGTTTTAAGGCACCTGGTTTTATCATTTTATACTCCTCTCCCATAGCATATGATAATGACTACGCAAATTTAAATATATTTTAAATGCATTCATATATTGACTATTTATGTAAATTCTGCTAATATTTAATATGTGTAAAATTTGTCGAAAATTGCATAAAAGGGGGTCTATCATTTGAAATCAACAGGCATAGTAAGAAAAGTAGATGAATTAGGTAGAGTTGTTATTCCTATTGAATTGCGTCGTACTTTAGGTATTAACATAAAAGATTCTCTAGAAATCTTTGTTGATGGTAATTATATTATGTTAAAGAAATATGAGCCAGCTTGTATCTTCTGTGGTCAAGCTAAGGACACACTTTCCTTTAAGGGTAAAAATGTATGTCCAAAATGTATTGATGAATTAAAATAAAAAATATCTTTTTTGAATCTCCTATTTTAAAATAGGAGATTTTTTATTGTATATGTTTTGGTTTATTTGCCTTCTTTTAGGATATATATATTCTTAATATAATATATACTTTTTAATGATTATTTAGAGACATTTTAGTTATATCTTTAATCTAAACTAATAAATAGTACTTACATAAGGGGGAAAGTTTCATGTTATATGAATTATTCAGTTTTATTAATGAAAATAAATTATCATTATTTAAAGTTTTGTCTATAATAAGCTTTACTTTAATTTTTGTAAAACCTCTTTATGGATTTTCCGTGTTTTTTATTGGTATTGTAATGTTAGCCTATTGTGATAAAATTATGGAATATCTTAACAGGAGCAAATAATCAGGTCTTCTAAAGGTGTCTGAAACACTATTATATGGTGTATTGATAGACCTCTCTTTTAGGTATATCTCTATCCTTAGCTACCTTCTTCATAGCTTCCTTTTTACTATCTCCTTGTTCCATATAGTACTCAAGGTGTTGTAGTATTGTGAAGCGCTCCCATTTTTCCTTATTTTCTTTTATTATATCCTCTTGGGACAAACCCTCTATGATTATGACAAATTCTCCCCTTGCTTGTCTGTTTTGAAATTCTTCTATGGCTTCTTCAAATGTACCCCGCCAAATTTCTTCATAATGTTTTGTAAGCTCTCTACCTAAAGCTATCTGCCTTTGACCTAAATACTTTTGGAGTTCCTTTAGAGTACCTACTATTCGATTGGGACTTTCATAAAGGATTATGGTGCGTATCTCCTTTTTTATACCTTCTATTTGATTATTTCGTTGTTTTTTCTCCCGGGATAAAAATCCTTCAAATACAAAGGATTCTGTGGATAGTCCTGATAATACTAATGCCATTAGGGCTGCATTTGCACCCGGAAGTAAGGTAAAGGGGATATCTTCATTTATACATTTTTTTATCAATTCCTGGCCTGGGTCTGATATGCCTGGCATTCCTGCATCAGATACAATAGCTATTTTTTTCCCTTCCCTTGCCCATTCTATAATCTGGTCTCCCTTTGACATCTCGTTATGTTGGTGGTAAGAAGTGAGGGGGGTTTTTATCTCAAAATGATTTAAAAGCTTTATGCTATGTCTGGTGTCCTCTGCTGCAATTAGGTCTACCTCCTGTAATATTCTAAGAACCCTTAGGGTTATATCCTCAAGATTCCCAATTGGTGTTGCACAAAAGTATATCATGCCTGTTTTTTCATTATCCATTATTTGCCCCACCCTTATGGTATGATTTCTCCCATTCATAAATATCATAAATTTCAGAGGTATAGTCTCCATTTTCTTCATATACATATAAAGGCTTTTCTATTTTTAGAAGGGGATTCCCTCCTTTTATACCTTGTATTAAAATTAAATTTGGAGATTTATCCTGTGATGGATGAATAAATCTAATTTTTTTAGGTTCAATATTAAATTTCCTCATCAATGTTAATATATCCACTAATCGTTCACTGCGATGAATCATATAGAACTTACCCCTGGATTTCAAATGTCTTTTTGTTGTTTTTATTATATCCTCTAGAGTACATAGAATCTCATGCCGGGAAATAGCCTTTGCCTCTGTAGGATTAACTAATCCACTTTTATTTACCATATAGGGAGGATTTGAAACTATAGCATCATAATAATTAGGCAGAATCTGGGAAGGTGGATTTTTAATATCTCCCTCTATTATATTTATAGTATCCTGCAAGTCATTAAGAATTACACTTCTCTTTGCCATTTCAACCATATCTGCTTGTATCTCAATGCCAATGATTTTTCTGACCTGGGTTTTTCCATACAATAATAAAGGAATGATACCAGTACCAGTGCCTAAATCCACCACCCTACTATTTTTTACAATATCTTGGGCTGCGTAATTTGCCAATAGTACTGCATCCATTCCAAAACAAAACTTTTTAGGATCTTGTATTATACTCAATCCCTTGATTTGTAAATCGTCTATTCTTTCATTTTCCTTTAGAAGAGAATTTCTTGTCATAATATCACCGCTTATAAAAGATATTGTGGATAAATAGAGTCTTACCCACAAAATATAGTGTCTTATCCACATTTTGTGGGTAAGTTTTATCTAGTATAACTCTTTATTCATAATTTTTCAATGCTTCCTGTTGATAAGTTTCCATCTTGCTCCTATCCATAGGCCCTAAATGAATATTACGAATTATTCCTTTCTTATCTATTATATAGGTGGTGGGCGTAGACTGTATACGATAAATATCTGCCACTTTCTTTTGTAGATCTAATAATACTGGATAACTTATATTGTTATTCTCTATAAATTTATCTACCTCTTGTTTTTCTTCTCCCAAATTTACTGCAATGACTACCGTCTCCTTCTGATTCTCCCTGTAGAACCCATCTAAAACAGATAGCTCTTCCACACATAAACTACAACTTCCTGACCAAAAATTTAAAAATATTATTTTCCCCATATAGTCCTCTATGCTTTTTAAATCACCCTCCATATTTTCAAGGCTAAAGGGAAGAGTTATATTTCCTTTAAAAAGTCCTTCTTCAAGCTGTAGATCTTTTGTATTCTTAATCGTGGAGGCTGGGTTATTCTCCTGATTCATATCATTTTCTTCATCAGCTAAAGGGGCAGTGCACCCTAAAATAATTATAATTAGTATAATCACCATAATAATTCCTATTGTTCTACCCAATGTGCCTACTTTCCTCCTTTAGAATAAAATTTATTATGTATTAAAATAAAATATTTTCTTAAAACAGTATATTATTTAAAATACCCACATTATGCCCTATCAATCCGTTATTTAATTGTATTTATTTAATGGAATTATTTACAGAATAGTATACAAATGTGCAAGGAAGTAAGATCATTATAAGGAAAAAAGGATCCCATGGGATCCCTTTTAGTTTAAGTAGTTTTTATTCTGGATTTGGTGCATCTACTGGACAAACATCTGCACATGCTCCACAATCAATACAAGTTTCTGGGTCTATTACATACTTGTCATCACCCTCAGAAATTGCCCCAACTGGACATTCTGGCTCACAAGCTCCACAGCTAATACAATCATCATTTATAAAATATGCCATTAAAACTCACCTCCTTAAAGGTATTAAATAGCGTCTTCGACGCTTTCGCTGGGTAAAACAGCTAAGCGATTAGTAGGGGATACTCCCCTTGCAACCTCTATTTTTTTATTATAGAAAAAAGAAATTTTCTATAATATAAAATAGCTCTGTTAATATTTAAACATAATAAAGATAAAATGTGAAGAGGAAAAAGAGAAATATTTTTAATGTTTATTGGAACAACAACCATTTCCATTATTCTTTGCACAACAACCATTATCTTTTTTCTTTTTCCCTATTATCTCTATTTCATTTACAGAGAAATCCTTAATTTTAGTTTCTTCTCCCTTTAATTTAACCTTAATTGTTTCTTGTATTAGATTAACCTGTAATATTTCTCCTATACCCTCTGGAGTTTTTACTTTTTCTCCTTCATTAGGTAATCGTTCCTTTGCATCTTCGTAGGCATCTTGTTCATATTTTAAACAGCAAAGCAATCGTCCACAAATACCAGAGATTTTATTGGGATTTAAAGATAAGCTCTGTTCCTTTGCCATCTTTATTGATACAGGTTCAAAATCCCCTAACCAAGTAGAGCAACATAGGGTTACCCCACAGGGTCCAATACCCCCTAGCATCTTTGCCTCATCCCGTACTCCGATCTGTCTAAGCTCTATTCTTGTTTTAAACACAGCTGCCAAATCCTTTACAAGTTCTCTAAAATCAACCCTGCCCTCTGCAGAAAAGTAAAAGATTACCTTATTGTTATCAAAGGTGTATTCTACATCTATAAGCTTCATTTCTAGATTGTGTTTTTCTACCTTTTCTTGACATATAGTCAATGCTTCTTTTTCCTTATCTCGGTTTTCCTTCGCCTTCACATAATCCTCTTCTAAAGCCTTCCTAAGCACAGGCTTTATGGGGGCAACAATTTCTTCCTCTGTAACCTCCTTCGGTCCAAGTACTACCTCCCCAAACTCTACCCCTCTTGCTGTTTCCACTATTGCACAATCTCCTGCCTTTACATCTATATCAACTGGATCAAAATAATAAATTTTGCCCGCCTTTTTAAATCTTATTCCCACAACTTTAAACATGTATTATTCCTCCTGCATTTTTAATAGCATGGTCTCCATATTTAATTGAAGATTTACATTATACTTCATATTGTTTTTACTTATGTTTACCTCTTCTATTATAACATTAATTTGGTCATCTGATAAATAATATGAGAATTCTTGTAATAAATCTTCATATTCCCTATGAATTATCCATCTATTCTTTCCAAGCTCCTTATATAGAGAAATATCTCGGAACCAAAGCATAATAAAATCTAATAGTTCTTCTAAATGTTCTTTGTGTTCCTTTAGATATTGTGCTGTGGAAAATGCTGTAATAACATCCTTATCCTTAATAATTTTAAGAAGGCTTTGTAATAATTCCTCTCTTTCCTGTAAAATGTTATCCTTCTGGCATAGCGATACTGCCTTTTCTATACTCCCGTTTGCCATTATGGAAATTTCCCTTGCTTTTTGTTCTTCTATCTTATGCCTCTTCTGGAGATAGTTTTGAATAATATTTTCATTCAAAGGCTTAAATTGGAGGTTTTGGCTTCGAGATATTATTGTTGGTAAAAGTACCGGAAGATTATTAGTTATAAGTATAATGATCCCATATTCCGGTGGTTCTTCTAAGGTCTTAAGCAATGCATTTTGGGCTGGCGTTCCCATAGTATGTGCATCATGTACAATATATATCTTGTATTTAGATTCAAAGGGCTTAATAGAAATATCCTTTATTAAATCATCTCTTATTTGCTTAATTTTTATACTGGTGCCATCAGGGAAAATATTTATTAGGTCAGGATGATTATGATCCTCTACCCTTCTGCTGGAATCACTATAGGATGGTTTTCCCTCTGACAATAGTGCCTTTGCAAAGGAATATGCCATCCTTGTTCTTTGGGTACCCTTTGGTCCTGAAAAAATGTAACTATGGGAGATATGATTATTATTTAATGCCTGGGTCAATGTCTCTACTACTTTTTGTTGACCTACAATTTCATGGAAGTAGTTATTAGATTTTTTCAAAGCGTTCTACATCTACTACAAATATTGTAGCTCCCCCGACTTGTACCTTTACTGGATAGGTTGAAAACATTTCTGTTCCATAGGCAGAAGGTGTAGTGGTAGTAATAATCTGTTCCCTGCATTTAGCAACTTCTCTTACTATGTCAATAACAGTATCTACTTGTTCATCTTCTACACCAATCAATAAGGTAGTATTCCCAACCCTTAAAAATCCCCCAGTGGTTGCCAGCTTTGTTACACTAAATTCATTTTCCATTAATGCATCCGTCAATAAATGAGTATCTTCATTCTGCACAATAGCAATTACCATTTTCATTAAATATCCCTCCTTAAATAGTTATCAGTTACAGTAGCTAGTTACTGGTTACTGGTTGCTAGAAAAACCTTAGATCCTTCGTCACAAGCTCTTCAGGATGACAACCTTTAGTATTTTCCTGTATTATAGGGTAAAATATTTCATAAAGCGACGACTTAATGGAGTCTTTTTTCACCATATTCTGTTTCTCCTTCAGAAAAAAGGCGACATTTGCGGAGGAGCATATGAAGATATTTTACCCTTATACAATTCGTTCCCCTAAATCTGTTCCCTGTTCCCGGAACGACGAGGGCGTCGTTCCCTACGGTTTTACTGTTCCCTGTTCCCTAGCATCTATGAATTTCTTCCATGAAAATATTATAGATCATCTCATGTATTTCATCAACGCAAAGCAGCTTATCCTCCTTAATACATCTAATTCTTTTCCAATGATATTTATCCACTAATGAGCTGGCATTTTCATAGGATTGTATTAAATGCTTAGTATCCTTTTCATGTATATCCTGTTGGCTTTCTCCGGAAAACTTATTCTTCCTGCCTTCCATAAGCATTTGGTTCATTTCCACTGGTATATCTAAAAAAAATACTAAATCCGGTATAGGTAGTCCATATAAATTAAATTCATGGTCCCATAACCAATCTAAATATTTTTCTCTTTCTATAGAATCCATAATCTTTCCAGCCTGGTGTACCATGTTTGATGTGGTATATCTATCTGCTATTACTATTCCTCCATTATTATAAAAATCCTGGTAATCCTCTTTATAGGATGCATATCTATCTATTGCAAAAAAGGTTGATGCTATATATGGACTAATATCCTCAGGCTTTTCTCCAAAGTCTCCCCTAAGATATTTTTTTACTAAAATGGATGAGTCATTATCATACCTTGGATAGGAAACTCTCCTTATTTTTAATCCTTCATGTAAAAGTCTTTCATATAATTTTTTTGTCTGGGTTTCCTTCCCGCTTCCATCTACCCCTTCGATTACAATTAGTTTTCCCTTAGTATTTATCATATCTTCATCTTCCTCTTTGATTTCTACATTTTTATTACACTTATTTTATTCAACTTTGGATCCTTGGGTCCGATAATTTGACCTCCCCATTGTTTTATTTCTGCAATAATATTAATTATCTCCCTTGTAATTTCCTCTCCAGGCAATACAATGGGAATCCCAGGGGGGTAGGGTATAATAAACTCCTTACTAATCCTCCCCTGTGAATCTTTTAGTAATACATCCTGTGCCTTGGAATATACAGCTTCCCTAGGGGTTAATACAACCTTCTCCTTTATTGTATTTATTTTTATGGTCGGTGGTTTTTTATGTATACTATATAGATTATTTATCTTTATTATAGCCTTTGTAAACCTTTCAATATCCTCTTGTTCAGTTCCTATACCTGCCATAGCTAAAATATAATTATAATCCGAGAGCTCCACTTGAATCCCATATTGTTCCCTTAGAATTTTATCCACCTCTGTACCCCTTAATCCAATATTGGAAACATTTATTAATAATTTGCTAAGATCAAAATCTGCGACTCCGTGCTTTCCTATTATATCCATCCCTAGCGGGACCATAGATGTTCTATCCTTTATCTCATTATAAGCACTTATAGTCCATTTTAAAATATTATCCCATCTTTTATAGCCTTCCTCCTTAGCATGCTTAGTTGCAAAATCTAAGGATGCCATTAATGGATAGGAGGGACTGGAACTTTGAAGCATTGTTAAAAACATCTCCAACCTTTCTATGGATATATTATTACTTCCCACATGAAGCATTGATGATTGGGTGAAGGAGGATAATAACTTATGAGTGCTTTGTACCGTTATATCTGCACCAGCCTCTAATGCAGTTATGGGTAGCTTATTATGAATTGCAAAATGGGCTCCATGGGCTTCATCTACTAATAATAGCTTATTCTCATTATGCAATATTTTACTAATTTTTTCAATATCGCTGCAGCTGCCATAATAGGTAGGATATGTTATAATAGCTGCTTTAATATCTGGATGCTGCTTTAATTTACTTTGTACTTCCTCTGGGGATATTGAAAGACCTATCCCTGTATGGGGATGGGTTTGAGGAGAAATATATATCGGCGTTATATCTCCGAGGATTAGAGCACTCCAAACAGATCTATGACAATTTCGTGGAACTATTATTTTATCCCCTGGATTACATGTAGATAATATCATAGCTTGAATACCCACGGTAGTACCGTTTATTAAGTAATATGTTCCCAGGGCTTTAAATACCTTAGCTGATCTTTCTTCAGACTGTAAAATCATTTCCCTGGCATTATGTAGATTATCGCTTCCTGGAATTTCTGTGAAATCTATTCTTTGAATATCTTCTCTTAAAATGTTTGGCAGGTAGTCCTTTCCCTTATGCCCAGGCGTATGTAAGCGAGTTAAATCTTCTATCAATAGTTCTTCTAATCCCTCTAATATTGACATTTTATATACTCCTTATATGGCGTATTAGAACCCAAAATAATTATAGCCTAAAATTTTATATGTATGATCTCCTTTATCTTATCAATCCTTCCACACTATTTCAATTCATTACTTTATTTATATTTATATCTATCTTCATTGTTGATGGGGATACACTTATATTATGGTATTTTTATGCAAAAAATTAAGCATCCTTCCAATCTTTATATCTAGAAAGTAAGGAGCTTAAATATTTTCGTAAAAGGTATTTCCACTGGCATGACTGTCATATAGATGAAACTAATTAAATATTAACCTAATTACAAGTTTGTATTTAACTATTAATCTATAATATTGTATTTTCGTGCCTTAAAGGCGACAGTTTTATGGGTTATTCCTAAGGCTTTACCAGCAGCATTAAAACTACCAAATTTATTTATAGCCGATTTTATAATTTCCCTTTCATATTCCTCAAGGGTAGCTATACACCCCATATTATTCATATTGATAAGCCCAGTTTTATGAAAGTCAGGCATCATAAAATCATAGATATTAGAAATATAATCAGGTAAATCATATATTTCCACTATCTCTTTGTCTGATAAAGCAATAATCCTTTCAATCAGATTTTCTAACTCCCTTATATTGCCAGGCCAATGATAATGACCCATAGCAATCAGAGCTTCTTTGCTAAATTCTATCGGGCTTTTGTCCATTTTCTGAGAAATTTTACTAATAATATGTTTGGTTAGCAAAGAGATATCTTCTATCCTATCCCGCAAACTCGGTAGCCTTAAAGTGATAACATTTAATCGATAATAGAGATCCTCTCTAAATCTACCTTCTTCTACCATTTTTTCTAAATTTTTATTGGTAGCTGATATTATTTTTACATTTACTTCTAATGTCTCATTGCCTCCAACTCGTTCAAATTTTTTTCCTTGAATAACTCTCAAGAGTTTAACCTGCATTTCTAAAGGAAGATCTCCTATCTCATCTAAAAAAATAGTTCCGCCATTTGCTAATTCAAATTTCCCTATTTTTCTTTTTATAGCACCAGTGAAGGCTCCCTGCTCATGTCCAAATAATTCAGTTTCCAATAAATTGGATGGTATAGCTCCACAATTAACAATTACAAAGGGCTTATCTTTTCTTTGACTATAATTATGGATGGCTTCAGCTACCAATCCCTTACCCGTACCACTTTCTCCTTGAATCATAACAGTAGAAGAAATTTGAGAAGCTCTTTGTGCCATTAATAAAGTGTTTTTTATGTTTTCACTTTCCCCTATTATTTCCTTGAATGGCCCCTTTAATTCTGTATTCTCATTGCCTTTTAATCGATATAAATTGGTTATGTTATTGGAATCTCTTTCCATGGCTCCATAGCTTGCTATTACACCTTTAAATTGATTGTTGTAAAATATAGGCCAAGCCTGTACCTCAGAAATAATATGCCCTGCTTGATTAACAACAGTGCCTTTGGTACTTTTCTTATCCCTAAAGGCATTTATAATGATTTTGTCAAAATTATCTTTTAATATGTTTACCTTCTCAACAGGGGTAACCTTAATATGAAATATTTTACAATAAGGATCATTGATATATTCCACATTGCCAAATTCATCTGTTATACAAATCCCTTGATCACAATGTTTAAATAAGAGAGAATAGTCTAGTCCATAGGGCATCTGATGTTCATTATATCTTTTTTTTATCTCCCCTTTGCTTCCAATCTCTATTATCTTCATCATATCCCTCCCGTGTTTATTCATATGCTTCTAGAAGCAATTACGTCAACACCAGTTCCTTGGATATTCTCTATAATAATTTGACCTATCTTTATGGGTGCATCTAATTCTACTTTGTTTATTTCTTCTATACATTCATTAATCTTATTCTTGGGTATCCCTCCTTTAGTTTTTATTGGTAATCTTGAAAGATGTGCCTTATTCACCTTTACTGTGGAAGTTAAAACTCTGGTTGGATTAGTTAACTCCTTTATCCCATATTCCCGACCTCTAATACACTGATTCCCTTTAACAATATACTTCCCATGTATATTCTTTACCTCAAGATGGCAACCTATGGGACAAACTATACAAATCATATTTTTTACTTCCATTAGACCACCTCCCTTTCTACCTCAATAGAAATAACAGAGTCATTTATATCTTTAAGTAATTTAAAATCTAACTTAATTCTTTCCATCTCACCAGGTGTCATGTGTTTCTTTTTAATCTCTCTTACAGAAACACCATCCACCTTTACCACTAACTTACTATTAGAATAAACATCCTTTACTCTCATAAATACATCCAGATGTTTTTCTAAATTATCGGTTCGGATAATCTGGGGAACGATATAGCTAATCCCATCCCCTGGCTTAGTTTTTAGAGTAGTCCCCTTTCTTATGAGCATATCCTTTACATATTTGGCAGCATTACTGCCTGCCTGCCTACTCTCTTGGCTAACATAATCAACCAAATCATGGACATGAACCACATTCCCACAGGCAAATATCCCTTCTACGGTGGATTCCATAGATTCATTGACTATTGGACCGTTAGTCATTTGATCTATTTCTATGCCAGCACTTTTAGAAAGCTCATTTTCCGGTATTAATCCTACAGATAGAAGTAAAGCATCACACTCATAATACCTTTCTGTGCCAGGTATGGGCTTTCTATTGTTATCTACTTTAGATACCACAACACCTTCTATCCTGTCCTTTCCTTGAATATCAACAATGGTATGGCTTAGTAGTAATGGGATATTATAATCATCAAGACATTGGACTAAATTTCGGGTAAGCCCTCCTGAGTATGGCATAATTTCTGCTACAGCACTCACACGGGCACCTTCTAAAGTAAGTCTTCTTGCCATAATCAAGCCAATATCCCCTGAACCTAAAACAAACACATTTTTCCCTACCATATATCCTTCCATATTTATATACCTTTGGGCTGTTCCTGCAGTGAATATCCCTGCTGGTCTAGTCCCTGGTATAGCGATAGCACCCCTTGCTCTCTCTCTACAGCCCATTGCTAAGATAATCGCCTTTGCCTTGATTGTCATATAGCCATCTTCCATATTAATAGCATGGACTACTTTATCTTGGGTAATATCAAGAACCATGGTATTTAATTTATATTCAATATCTAAATTTATTAATTGCTGTATAAATCTCTCTGCATACTCTGGTCCTGTAAGTTCTTCTTTAAACTCATGAAGACCAAATCCGTTATGTATACATTGTTGAAGTATTCCTCCAAGTTCCCTATCTCGATCAATCACCAAAATATTATCTACTCCACCCTTTTTTGCTTCTACTGCAGCCGCAAGTCCAGCTGGTCCAGCACCGATAATAACAATATCGTAATTCAACATTTTCTTCTCCCCCCTTTATTCTTATATTGGAAACAACTCAAGCTCTTCTTCCTTCATAGAATTATTCCCTTTGTTAGTTTTCTCCGTTAGAATATAGGAACCAATTCTATCCTTTTGGATTTCATCCATTTCCTTGCCCAATTCCCTTGCCAATATCTCCACAACTCTTGGACCACAAAAACCTCCTTGACATCTTCCTGCACCAGGTCTTGCCCTTCTTTTTACACCATCGACAGTAGTGGCTCCTGCTTTTCTTTTGATGATATCTACAATTTCTCCCTCTGTGATATGTTCACATCTACATATTATTTTACCAAATTTTGGGTTATCTTTAATAATTTTCTCTTTTTCTTTTTGGCTAAGCAGATTAAATCTTATAAGTTTCCTTCTTTTTGGGTTAAAATCATCTTTTTCCTCAAGGTTACCTACAATTTTTCCCACTAAGTCCACAACATAACGAGCAATAGCCGGAGAGGATGTTAACCCAGGAGATTTAATACCTGCAACATTGATAAAGCCCTTTGCATCTTCAGCTTCTTCAATAATAAAGTCCCCTGTACTAGGCTCTGCTCTTATCCCCGCAAAGGTAGTTATGGTCATATGATAGGGTATTTCTTCAACGCTAAGTTTTGCAATTTCCTTAATATATTTTAATCTATCTTCAGTTGTACTAAGATTTTCCTTATCATCCAAATCTTCTGCATCTGGACCTACTAAGATATTCCCGTGAATGGTAGGACTCACCAATATACCCTTCCCTAATTTAGTGGGACATTGAAATACAACAGTATTCACTAGATTCCCTACACTTTTATCCAACACAAAATATTGTCCTCTCCTTGGGTTTATCTTAAATGTTGGTTTTGCTATCATTTCGTTAATATAATCGGAATAAACACCAGAACAATTTATTATATATTTTGTACTTAGCACCCTGTTATTGGTAAAAAGTTCATATCCTTCCTGATTCTTCTGAATATCCTTCACTTCATGATTTAATAGAAGCTCTACTCCATTTTCTATGGCATTTTCAGCTAAGGCAATAGCCAATTCCCAAGGTCCTATAACCCCAGCTGTAGGAGCATACAAAGCTCCTGTCACATTATCACTAATATTAGGCTCTAATTCTTTTACTCTTTTGTGCCCTATTATCTCCATACCTGGAACACCATTCTCTATGCCCCTATCATACAAATTTTGAAGCTCTTCCATGTCTTCTTCATTAAAACCGATGACCAATGATCCTATTCGCTTAAATTCTACATCAAGATCTTCGCATAATTTGTCAAACATTACATTTCCTTGCACATTAAATCTTGCCATTTTTGTTCCTGGTGTAGCATCAAATCCTGCATGTATTATTGCTGTATTTGCCTTGGTTGTGCCATTGGCTACATCATTTTCCCTATCTATTAAAGCAATCTTTAACTTATATTTAGACAATTCCCTTGCAATAGAGGTCCCTATTATTCCTGCACCTATAATGGTTATATCGTACATTAAAACCCCTCTCTCCTTTAAAATTAAATTCTATCTAATAACTACTCTTTATCTATTTATTGGAGTATATTTAAATAAAAAAGCCACACTAAGTTATCCCTATCATTTTTATATAGGATAACTATAGTGTGGCTCTCCTTCTTCTCTAGACCACTTTTATTTACTTTTAGTAAATTATACCATATTTGAGTCAAACTGTAAATAATTTTATTTGTTTATTTATCAGAAGCTGCTGCCTCATCTGCTGCTAATTTTTCTTCAGTTTCTTCCCATTTCTTAGCTCTGCTTACAGCTTTCTTCCAACCAGCGTATAACCTTTCTTTTTCAGCTTCAGCCATTTCTGCCTTAAAGGTTCTATCTACAGCCCACTTCTTACCAATTTGTTCTTTGTTTTCCCAGAACCCAACGGCTAATCCTGCTAGGTATGCAGCACCTAATGCAGTTGTTTCAGTTACTTGAGGTCTATCTACTGAAACTCCTAATATATCAGACTGGAATTGCATTAAGAAATTATTTGCAACTGCTCCACCATCTACCTTTAGTGCTTGAAGATCTATACCTGAGTCTTCTTGCATGGCTTCAAGAACATCTCTTGTTTGATAAGTGATGGATTCTAGAGCTGCTCTAATAATATGATTTCTATTTGCTCCTCTAGTTAAACCTACCATGGTTCCTCTAGCATACATATCCCAGTAGGGTGCACCTAATCCTACAAAAGCAGGTACCAAATAAACACCATTGTTATCTTCAACTTCAGTGGCAAAATATTCGCTATCCTTGGAATTATCAATTAATTTTAGCTCATCTCTTAACCATTGAATAACTGCACCAGCTATGAATATACTTCCCTCTAGGGCATATTCAACCTTGCCGTCTACTCCCCAAGCTATAGTTGTCAATAATCCAGTATTTGAAGGAACCATTTCCTCACCGGTATTCATTAACATAAAACAACCAGTTCCATAAGTGTTTTTAGCCATTCCTGGCTCATAACATGCTTGCCCAAATAATGCAGCTTGTTGATCACCTGCTATACCTGCAATAGGTATCATAGCTCCACCAAATGTTGACTTATCAGTATATCCATAAACCTCACTGGATTGCTTTACTTCTGGTAGCATTGCTGCTGGGATATCTAACTCTTTTAATATCTTCTCATCCCATTTTAGATCCTTAATATTATAAAGCATGGTCCTAGAAGCATTAGAATAATCTGTTACATGGACCATACCCCTAGTAAGGTTCCATATTAACCAAGTATCAATGTTACCAAATAGCAATTCTCCTTTTTCTGCTCTTTCTCTAGCCCCTTCAACATTATCTAGTATCCATTTAACCTTTGTTCCTGAAAAATATGCATCGATAATCAATCCGGTATTATCTTTGATATATCCTGCTAGTCCTCTATCCTTAAGGTCATCACATATAGAAGCTGTTCTTCTACATTGCCATACAATAGCATTATAAATAGGCTTCCCAGTTTTCTTATCCCATACAACAGTAGTCTCTCTTTGATTGGTAATACCTATTGCAGCTACTTCCTGTGGACTAATACCAGCACTTTCTAATACCTCTCGAGCTACTCCACTTTGTGTTCCCCATATTTCCATAGCATCATGTTCAACCCAGCCAGCCTTGGGATAAATTTGTGTAAATTCCTTTTGGGCAACACTAACGATCTCACCCTCATGGTTAAATAACATAGCTCTTGAACTTGTGGTGCCTTGGTCTAATGCCATAATGTACTTCTTAGCCATAATTATCCCCCTTTTTATTTTCTTATTAATTCCTTATTCCACTTATGAAGTATATCTTCCTTTAAATGCAAGAATATTTCATTATGTTTTATGCCTTTACAGTAAATCTCTAACGCCAATTCTTATAAAATAGGAAATTTGCTCCCTTGCTAGAAAGGCATACTTTACTATACTACATGAAACAAGATAAAATAAATCCGCCTAAAGTACCACCTACTAATGCAAAAAAATAGTTTGATAAGCCTTTGGACAAGCTATCTCCACTAGCTACTGATGCGACAAAAAGTCCTATTCCTGCTGCCCAAGCCATATCTATCCATGCTCCACCTGTTTGAAACATCATACCTACACCGTGATTTAGTGTCCATGCTGTTCCAACGATAAAGCCAGCTGCAACCCATCCACCAATATTACCCCAACTTTCACACATTTTCCCCCATAACATTCTAATAAGAAATGGGAATATAAATGCTCCTGAAAATGTTGCTACCATATTTTGAAATGTCACCGTTAATCCTCCCTTCAAAATAATTAAATTTTACTTTTATGCTTCTGCCTTTTCTTCTTTAGCCTCTTTTTTAGCTAAATATTGCTCAAGTTTTACAGCTGCAAAACCTCCAGTTATACCTCCCAACAATACTACAATCAAAGTTGGTAAGGAAGATGTAAAGGCCTCTCCTCCATGTAGGAATACATCTCGCATTGTACCCGCCATTCCTATTCCAGCTGCCATATCTACAAAAGCTCCATCGTTGTTTATTATTCCGACTGCATGATTCAAAAACCACATTGTACCAATGATGATAAGTCCTGCAAACCACCCCCCGCCAATACCATAAGCCTCTGCGAAAGCACCCCAGACACTCATAACAAAAATACCAGCTATAGCAGTTCCAATTATTGTACCAAGATGTTTCATTGGTCCACCTCCTTATATATTTTTTTATTCTAATCTACAGGGAAGATTCCCTGGATTATACCATTACATATACCAAATCGACTTATTGCTAGTAGAGATGCCGACTGCTCCGGCATTTAAACTGCTAATGACATCTTCCTTATCCATAATAAGTCCACCTACTATGATGGGAATTTTGATTTCCCTATGTATATCTTTAGTAATCTTTGGTATAATTCCCGGTAGTATCTCAACAGCGTCAGGACGAGTATGTGAAATAGATTTTTTACCGGTTTCAAGTGACATAGAATCTAAAAGGAAGAGCCTTTGTATGGTAAACATACCCATTCCCTTTGCATGTTTGACTAAATTCCCTTTAGTTGTAATAATTCCATCCGGATTAAATTTTTCATGAATATATTGTAATGAAACAATATCATTAGAAAACCCCTCCATAAGATCTAGATGCACAAATATACCTTTTTGCCCTTCCTTAGCTATCTCTATCATAGATTCTAGATTAAATATATTTCCAGTTAACAAGAATATGATTTTGCAGGGTGATTCCATAGCGCTATCTAACATATCTAGGTGCTTCACTGCCGCAATTATTGGATTATAGTGTATATTTTCATAAAATATATTTGACATAACTTTCACCTCTGCCATAAAATATTGCAATTATTGTGCCAAAATGTAATCCTTTAACAGTGTTAAAACTGTTTATTTATTTGATAATTTTTACCAGCTTGTTCATAATTTTTATAAGTGGTTGGTAAAAAGTATCAAGGTATAATACTTGATTTAGGGCATAAAAAAAGACCTAAACCAAGAGTATTTTAATGGCAGGGCTATATTATAAAAAGTAGAACTTTATTATAAATATAAAAACCACAGTAATTACTTATACTGTGGCTTTCAGTTTCATTTTTACTTTTATTTACTTATACTAAAGTATCTCCTTTGACCTCTGCAATAAATAATGGCTCATCCAAATACTTTTTATTTGATCCATGTGATATTGATAGTATGGATGCTCTACATCCATATTTAAAAGCTTTTCTTCGCATTCGCTGCACATCCACTGCTCTAGTATGGATATGCCCTTAACACGCATATTCCCACAAAAGCTACATGCCCTCATTTTTTTCATTTTATCACCCATTTAAGTATTTTTACAGATTATAACCAATACTTTTAAATTTCATTCCTTATTATATTGTATATTTATATTTTGTCTATTATTAATGATTTTTTATAGTTATGTAAAATCCATTTATGCCCTTTTGGATAAAGTAATCTCTTGTGGAAATAATAAAAATGTGTTAATACAAAATCCAGCCTAAGGGAGGTGTTAATTTGAAGCAAAAGATTATAAATCATATCCAAGGCATAAAAGAGGACCTTTTTTCCTTAAGCACAGCTTTATATAATAATACCCCAAAAATGATACAAACTATAAATTTATTATTAGAAAAACAGGGATTTCAAGTTATTAAGAATCAATATAATAATCTTGTCATATCTCAGGCAAGTATACAAGATGGAAAACAACCTAAAATTGGGTTATTTTTTAATTATTCAGTATCAGATAAGCCCTTTGATAAATGGAATGTAAGTGTTTCCACTCCTATGTCTATTGGGGCAGCCCTTGGTCTTGCCAGCGTAATAAAAGAAATAGGTGGAAGTGTAATTGTATTCGGTGTTCCTTGGGGAAGGGAAGACTTATTATCAGAGAATAAACTCCTAAAGGATATTACAGCAGCTATTATGTTAAAAGCAGGTGATAACAGCTACGAAAGTGGTTATTCTATTAATTTTCACCATATAATTATAGATTTTAAAAGTAAATCCTTCCATAGCACTATTTTATCTAACAAAGGAAGTAATGCCTTGCATGGAGTAATTCAAAGCTTTAATGGTATCTTCCTATTAAATCAATACCTACCATCCTCTATTAAGATTGAAGGGATAATAACTAATGGAGGTAATTATCTCGAGATTCCGCCTCTTAGTGCTAGTGCTGAGTTCTATGTATATTATAGCCAGAAAAATGACTTAGAAGGCATAATTACTAAGGTGGAAAATTGTGCAAAGGGTGCTGCTCTACAGACAGGTACTGAAGTTTCCATTGTGCATAATAGCAATAAGTATAATGGTTTTATAACTAATAAATCCTTAAATAGATTATTCTGCCATAACCTTAAGGAAGCTGGAATAATTGATATCCAAGGTCCTGAGGATAGTAATATACCTCTAATGATGGGTAATATTAGTCATAAAATACCTACTATCTTTCCCTGTGTAGGTATACAAAATATTTCTCCCCAAGAGGATATGGAAATTAGACTAAAGGGAGAGTTGTCTGCTGAAATAGAAAAAACTATTCTATTGGGTAGTCAAGCCGCTGCACTCACTGGATATGATGTAATAACTAATAAAAATTTATCTAAGGAAATTAAACAAGAATTTAAAGGAGATAGGTAGAAATTTCTATTGCGACTTGAAAAATTTTATTTACATGTATATGATAGTAATTAGTAATATTGGGTAAGAATAATAACAACTGAGATGAGAAGAGAAAGGAGATTTTAAATTTATGGCTAGTGACAAAGTTTTAATATTAAATGAAGATAATTTCGAACAAGAGGTGGAGAAATCTGACCAACTTGTTTTAGTAGATTTTTGGGCTGATTGGTGTGGCCCATGTAAAATGGTAGGCCCTATTATTGATGAATTAGCTGAAGAAAATGATGGAAAATCAAAAATAGCAAAATTAAATGTTGATGAGCAAAGAAATCTTGCAAGAAAGTTTAGAGTAATGAGTATTCCTTCTATTCTATTTTTTAAAGATGGAAAAGAAGTGGATCGTATGGTAGGAGCACAAAGCAAAGAAGACCTTTTAGCAAAAATAAATAGTTTATCCTAGTATCTATAAATAAAAAACCAGATGCTCAATAAAGAGACCGCAGTGGGCTCTCAATAGAGTACTGGTTTTTTTATATGATTACTTTATCTTCCCCAAGTCCCTTTTTAAGTGCAACCAACATTTTTTCATTAGGTTGGAATATAAAACTATTAAGGTTCTCACCTTCCCTATAATACCCTATCATTTTTTCTCTCTTTATACCTATTAGGGTTAAATTTTGTTTTTCATTTATCTTTTTCCTTAAATCCCTGTTACCTGTCTTTAAACTTTCTTGAGACACTATATATTCCATTTGCTTTAAGTTTATATCAAATACTTCCTTTGAAGATCTTTTGCCAACTATTTTATTTGCCTTAAAACGACTCTGAGTCATGATAAATTCATATTCTGTTATATAACGATTAATAATCTTAAAGCTAAATACTATCATTGCAAGAAGGATAGCAATGCTTATATAACCAGCTAATCTTTGATTGTCCAGTTGTTTAAGAATTTGGGTTATCCCGTTTATTGCTATTATAAATGCTATAAGAAATAATATTACCTTCCAGCCTTTTACATCTGTTTTAATCTTTTCTGTAAATTTAGCAGTCATTTTATATTCTCCTTTAAAATACTAGTTGTCTACTATCTTAGGGACAGGTAATCCTGCCCTTACTTAGAAATACATATAATGCATTCCATAGGGTAAAGCAAAGAAAACAAATGCAATAATAGGAAGTATGAAAGCTACAATGGTCCAAACAATTCCAAATATTAATAATCCCTTACCAAACTTTCTTTTCTCCTCCATGGGATCACTCATATAGATAATACCAACAATAATTCCGATAAGAGTAATAAATACAGTTGATATATATAATAATGCCTTTATGCCTCCACTAATGGGCTGTTGGTTACTTGTAGACGAATAATCATCATTTTCTTTAGGGCTATAGAAATCCTTACTATTTACTTCTTCTTGATTTCTTTGTAAAGATGATCCACAATTTGCACAAAAATTTGCACCTTCCTCACTAGCCGTTCCACAATTTGAACAATATCTCATTTTAATTCCTCCAAAATTATTATTATCCTACAGAGAAAATTCAATTCTCAATTATAATTGAATACCTCTTTCTTATTTTATTACAATTTTAAAAAATCAGCCAGTAGTCTAGCTGATTTTTTAAAATTTATTCAATATTATGTAAAATTTAATCTACAGCTTCAAACATATCCTTACCAACACCACATAGTGGACATACCCAGTCCTCTGGAATATCTTCAAATGCAGTCCCTGGAGCAACCCCATTATCTGGATCTCCTAATTCAGGATCATAGATATAACCACACGCCAAACATTCATATTTTTGCATCTCATTTCCTCCTTATTAGTTATGATATTTAATATCCCACCTACTTAAGAATTAATACCCAAAATTTTAATACTTAATCAATAACTTGCAGGAAAAAATTTTTAAATATAGAATATACAAATTATAACAATTAACTCATTTAAAGGAGGTGTTCGTCTTGTTATATACCAATTATATGGAAGAATTAGTAGAACATATGCTGGATAACATAATATATACATATAAGAAGGAAAAAATATGCTGTGAAAAATGCAGACAGGATGTTATATCTATTTCATTAAATAATCTCCCCCCCATGTACTATTCAACAAAGGAAACATACCATAAAATCAAATCCTTAGATCCTCAATTACAAGCTAGAATAACAACAGAAATAATAAAGGCTTTAGATATAGTTAAAAAAAATCCACGGCATACTTTACCATAGAAATAATTAGAGTGAAGGCTTTTAAATTTATTTTATGTAGAAGAGTTGTTATAGTCCTTAGATGAAGGGCTTACTTTGTGTGTCAAAAAATAAAAAAATCCCGCAACGACCTACTCTCCCGGGGCGTTACCACCCAAGTACCATCAGCGCTGAAGGGCTTAACTTCTGTGTTCGGGATGGGAACAGGTGTGACCCCTTCGCTATCGTCACGGAATATCTATTCAGGTATATGGTATAAGGTATATGGTATAAAAAGATTTCTCTACCTTCTACCAGACCTTAAAGGAATACTTGTTAGAATCTACCTTCTACCTGGTTTTCCTCTACCTTCTACCTGACCCTATAGGAATACCTAATAGAATCTACCTTCTACCTATTTCAAAGAGCTTATGCTCTTTGAAAATCTACACAAGGAAAACTTTAAGGTCAAGCCCTCGACCGATTAGTATCAGTCAGCTAAATACATTACTGCACTTACACCTCTGACCTATCTACCTGTTAGTCTTTCAGGGGTCTTACCAGATTA
>Ga0334894_1000100_pt1 | contig 127262 bp, 106 predicted proteins | sample GraSluR3_MG_6_FD_207225 | JGI IMG/M metagenome (GOLD analysis project Ga0334894, IMG submission 207225) | Sludge microbial communities from methane-producing bioreactor in Wageningen University, Netherlands - Granular Sludge_12_05 R3 | ecosystem: Engineered > Bioreactor > Anaerobic >...
GGTGAAAGAGGTCCTGGACCTGGTCTTGGACAACGGCCTTGCACACCACTCCTCGGTCGTGTACGGCACGTACATACGCCCGCTTCAGATCGTGGCCAAGCTTAAAGGGTGGAAGGTGATTGAGTAAACAGATATTAGTTTGCTGAAAAAGCAATGATATAAAAGGAGAGAATTTATGTTGAAAAAAAGAAATCTTATCGCAACATTGTTGATGGTATGTCTCTTGTTCCCACTCATGGCACAGGGACAGACAGACAGTAGTGCACAGAAGGAAGTGGAGCTTCGTTGGGCAAGTATCTGGGTTGGTGCAGACAGTAAGGCTCCAGCAGTTGAAGCTCTCGTCGAGCAGTTTAATGCAGAAAACGCTGGTAAAATCAAAGTTGTTATTGAACCACAACCGGATTACAACGCCTATGAGCAGAAGGTAAGAACCAGTCTGGCTGCAGGTCAAGCCCCAGCAGATATCTTTACCATCAAGTTCAATCCAACTACGGCAACGTTCTATCAGTCAAATCTCTTGATGGATTTTGCCCAGAAAATGGATGATGGTTGGAAAAATACGTTCGATTCCGGGTCTATCGAACAATCAAAAGTCAATGGCATGCTGAAATCACTGCCCATGGAAACAGCCATTTTGCCGATTTGGTATAACATGGATGCATTCCGAAGAGCTGGTATTTCCACACTTCCTACTACCAAGAACGAAATGTTTGCTGCATTTGATAGGCTGAAAGCAAGCGGTATTGCTCCTACCAGTCAGATGACAGGCGACACCAATGCATGGACCTCCATGATTTGGTTCAGCCATTTTGCAGTTTCCCTTGGTGGCCCCAATGTATGGGATAAGCCCTTCACTGATCCTGCGTTTGTTGAAGCTGCCAACCTGCTTAAGCGCATGATTACAGATTATTCCACCAGCGATGCTGTAGGCCTTGGTGCCGGCGGCAGTGGTGGTCACTTCCTTGCTGGACGAACCGCAGTCTTCTCCAATGGCCCATGGTATGCTGGACGAGCTGACCTTGCTGCAACACCTTTCTTCAATTCAATCAAGATTGGAGGATTCCCTGCAGTTGGCCCGTATCAGGACATCATGATCAGTCGTTTGCAGGCAAATATCTGTGCTGCCGCAACGAGAGACAAGGCTCGTGAAGCCGCTATTCTTGACTTCCTCAAGTTCTTGACCAGTCCTTCCTCAATTGCAAAGATTGCTGAGACAAGTGGCGCTATGTTCGCAATCAAGACTGATTATAGACCAGTCAAGGATTTGCAGAAGCAATTCTATGATGTCAATGCATCTGCAAAGACCACTGCATTTGACCTTGAAGCTGCATTGGGTGCTGAAGTTACTCTTGAGTTTGCCCAACAGCTGGGAGCTCTTGCCCTTGGCCGTATTAGTGCTGAAGAGTTCTGTCGTTTGGTTGACCGAAAGATTGAACGCTAACATCTTACTGTGCCGCTGCCATCGACAGCGGCACAACACCTTGTTTCCAGGAGCCGCAGATGCAAGCAGCAGGTACAAAAGATAGATGGGTTTGGGTGGCAAGGTTCTTGTTTCTGCTTCCCGTATTCCTCTTGTTTTTTTTCTTTTTCATCTATCCATTCTTTTTCACAGTCTTGACCAGTTTTACCAGTTGGCGTGGAATTGGTTCCATGAAATTCAACGGTTTTGCCAATTATACAAAGCTCATCTCAGATCCAACATTCCGTAAGGCAATAGGGAATAATATCATCTGGGCCCTTTGCCAAGGTTTTATCCAAGTTCCCCTTGCCGCTCTTGTGGCGATGATTTTGGTGCGAAAACCTTTTGGTTGGCGTACGTTGCGAACCATATATTATCTTCCCAATGTAATTTCGACTGTTGCTTTGGCCATGGTCTGGATAGCAATTTACAATGTTGAGGGACCTCTCAATGCCATCCTTCGAACTCTTTTTGGTCAAGAAAGCCGGAATTGGCTGGGCAACCCTGATACTGCATTATTTGCCGTAATTTTCCAGACGGTTATCTATATAGGGTATTTCATGATCATTTTACTTGCTGCTGCGATGAACATACCGCAGTCACTTTATGAAGCAGCAAAGATTGATGGGGCAGGGACTCTGAAGCAGGAGATTTATATTACTCTGCCCATGCTTCGAGGTACCTTGATCACCACCATGACTCTGGCAATGGCGTATGGAATGAGGCATTTTGAATCTACATTCCTTATGACAGGGGGTGGCCCTGCCTACGCTACAACCACTATGGGTATCGATCTCTATCTGAGAATGGATGCCTTGCGCTACAGTGAAGCAAGTACAGCCGGAGTTTTTCTCATTATCATGGGAACGCTGGTTATTACAATCTTGAGAAAAGTCTTTGGATCTTCCGACCCAATGAGTGAAATGGCACAATGAGGAAGAAAGAGATGCACAATACACCAACTACTAAAACCATAATTGCGAATTGTTTGAAGTGGATATTGCTTCTCTCTTTGCTTGCCTTGGCAATACTGCCCTTGGTTTGGCTGTTTGTCAGTTCCTTGAGGACGAATCTGGAGTTGCAGACAAGTCCTTTTGGTTGGCCTGAGAAATTGCAATGGGGAAATTATACAAAAGCACTTAGTATGGCCAGCTTGCCAAGATTGTTGTTCAACTCAATTCTTGTAGCAGCTTCAACCGTCTTGCTCAATAGCTTGGTGACTTCCATGGGAGCATTCATCCTTGCACGAGAACAATTCCGGTTCAGAGATGTCCTGTATACGATACTCACTGCGGGCGTGCTGGTGCCTGTAATCTCCTTTATGGTTCCATATTTTTCGATGATCACCAGAAGCGGACTGTATAACACCCTATTTGCCTTGATTCTCGTATATACTGCAGTAAATATTCCTGTTTCAATATTTTTAGTCACTGCATTCATGAAGTCAATTCCCAAGGAGCTTGAGGAAGCTGCCATCATTGATGGTTGTAACTTCTTCAAACGGTTTTCTGCCATCATACTCCCTCTCTCACGTTCAGGGCTCGTCACAGCGGCGACCTTCTGTTTCATTTATAGTTGGAATGAATTTGTAATGGCAATGCTGCTTACCTCATCCATAGAGTCAAGGACCATCCAGCTGGGTATCAAGTTCTTCTCCAGCCAGTTCATCACTGACTATAGCAGCATGTATGCGGCTGTAATCATTACCATTATACCAAGTATTGCAGGTTATGCGTTCCTGCATGATAAAATCATCGGAGGCTTGACTGCCGGCGGAGTAAAGGGGTAACTATGATCAGTTTTTCCAAGCAGAATGGTGAGTTCGCCTTATTCTTCAATAAAGTAAAGATTTTGCAGCACTCAAAAGAGAATCCTTGCGTAGTGTTGGGCAAGGCCTCTGCGTCCATCGATATGTATCGTGGTAATTACTTTATCGATGATACCATGATGGAAGAACTTGCTTTGACCCAGTATACCTTGCAAGAAGCTTATCAAGGCGGGATGGTGGTCACCAATCTGACTTTTTCCTCCGGGGAGTATTCTTTTCGCTGTGAGGTGAGTGAACAACATGGTCGTCTGGTTGTTCGGTTTTCTGAATTACCCTATCCATACAATAGATTGATGCTCCGGTTCTATGCCCAGGAGGACGAGCAAGTCTGGGGCTGTGGTGAACAGTTTTCCTACTTTGGGCTGAGAGGGAAAAAGTACCCACTCTGGACTCAGGAACAGGGCGTTGGCCGCAATAAAAATACTGAAATCACCCAGATAGCGGACAAGCTTGATCGTGCCGGTGGGGATTATCATACCACCTTCTATCCCCAACCGACATTTGTGTCGAGCCGATCCTTCTTTTTGCACGCACAAACCGACGGCTATGCAGTGTTTGATTTCTGCAATACAGACTACCATCAGCTGCTCTTTTGGGATGTCCCCTCGACTATTACAATATCAGTACAGGAAAGCCTTCTTGCTGTTGTCCAGGACATTTCAAGCTATCTTGGCCGGCAACCGGTACTCCCTGACTGGGTCTATGACGGCATAATACTTGGCATCCAGGGCGGTACTGCTACCGTTCTTCAAAAGCTGAGACGGATGCAATCATTCGGTATGCCCGTCAATGGTCTTTGGATACAGGATTGGGAAGGGGAGCGTTATACCAGCTTTGGAAAGAGACTGCGATGGAACTGGCAGTGGGATGCAAAGCTCTATCCAAATCTGGACCAAGTGATTAAGAATTTACGAGAGGAAGGGGTAAAGGTCCTGGGGTATATCAATCCATATGTACTTAAGGATGAAGCACTTTTCAAGGAAGCTCAAAGCTTTGATCTTTTGGCCAAGAATGATCGGGGTGAACCTTATTTTGTAGACTTTGGAGAATTTGATGCTGCAGTTGTAGATTTTACCAATCCAAAAGCATGTCTTTGGTACCAAGAGGTAATCAAACGCGAGATGATTGATCTTGGTCTCGCTGGTTGGATGGCCGACTTTGGTGAGTATCTGCCGACAGATGTACTGCTTCACAACAAAAGAAGTGCGTTGCTTGAGCATAATCCTTGGCCTGGATATTGGGCAAAGGTGAACCACGATGCAATCAAGGCATGCCAAAAAGAGAACGAGATACTCTATTTCATGCGCGCCGGTTCTTCCCTGTCTCTTGCCTACTGCCCCATGATGTGGGCAGGTGATCAGAATGTGGACTGGTCTGAGGATGACGGACTTGCCTCAGCCCTCTGCTCAGCGCTCTCTCTTGCCATGAGCGGTATGGGTTTGCATCATAGCGACATCGGTGGTTATACCACACTGTACGGAATGAAACGAAGCAAGGAACTGTTGCTTCGTTGGACAGAGTTTGCCGCGTTCACCCCTTTAATGCGCACACATGAAGGAAATCGTCCTAAGGATAACTGGCAGTTTGACAGTGATGAAGAGACCATCGAGGTGATTGCAAACCTTACCAAGCTTCACGTAAAACTGAAGAGGTATCTACAGGCAGCCGTAGCAGAGAATGCAGAGCTCGGAATCCCTGTTATGAGGCCGTTGTTCCTTCATTATCAAGAACCACAGTTCTTTACTGTGAAGGATAGCTATCTGCTCGGACGTGATCTCTTAATAGCTCCCGTTCTTGAACAAGGCGCAACACAAAGAAAGGTTTTGCTTCCGGACGATGATTGGGTGCATCTGTGCACCAAGAAACCCTATGGTGGTGGTTCCTATACCATTGAAGCACCGATAGGATCGCCTGTTGTGTTCTATCGTCAAAACAGTGAGTTCGCCGACCTCTTTGCTTCGCTCTTATCCTCTTAATAGAGGAAAGGAGCAACCTCTTTGAGGGTGTTTTTCGGGATGAAAAGCTCGATGAGATTCAGGCTCTGTTGCTTCACTACAAATAGAACCATCCTTAGAGTTCCACTGGCCATGGAATAAAGGTTTGAACCTTTTGTTTTTTGAGCAACGGGGCTTGGATTTGCATTGAACGCTTCTCGATCAGCCCTGCTTGCCTGGAATTTTTGAAAATCCCAAGCATCTATGGACAACGTCGTTTCCAACAGCTCTTCCTGAGGATCAGCAAGTCGATGGAAGAAATCAAGACCGGTTATCTCCTCTACTTCGCGGACGGTAAAGGCAAAGTTGGTAAGATCTTCTTTTGATCCCTCATTTGGGAGTACAAACCCGATTGCTTTTAACTCTGGTTCCTGGTAATCGAGTATTACCTTGTAGTAAGCATTGGGAACCGAGACCTGATTGGCACCAATCCTCTTGAATGGACCGTCGGTAAGAACCGGCCCGGTTACCACATACACACTGCCCTCGGTATCGGCAAAATTACGTACAACAGCCTCCAAATCACTCCAAATCCCTCGATTGAATGCAGGGGCCTGGGGACTCATGTTGCTCATAAAGAAGGAAGCGCTCATTGCCTCCTCTGACCACGTGAGGTCAGCTGCGGGAATCAAATGGCCGCGGTCATATCCGCTTCCTCGATAGTCAGCCAATGAAGCAGATTCTGTGGGGATTGATGGATCGCTGCGGAAATTGTCCTTGCGTTCAAAAAGGCCGTACAGCTCTTCCCGGGTAAGATGATAAGCCACCCAGAGAGCCTGTTCATGTTCCTCGTCATAGAGAAGGGTGAACCCCGGGTGAGAGATGACCATATCGGTTTTCTCGAAGTACGGAAGTTCAAGATCGGCGATACCCGAAGTGGGGATATGCACATACTCTGCTTCGCTTGGAGCAAGGACAAGAGTCACAATCCAAAGAATGAAGAGTACTGCAAGAAGTATAAGAAGCTTCTTTCCTCGTTTTTTTGCCTTGTTCACCCGGTTTGCTATCTTACGCCTTGCCATGAATCTCTCCCCTCTGAGCTGTGAGTATACCCCAAAAGCTGAAAAACGGAAGCTTCCTTTTTCAGCTTATAGAAACGGAACCATTATTATTGTACGAAGTTACTACCTTACGTAGGTAATCGTATTCTCTTTAAGAATCTTTGCAGAAGGCGCGCTCTCATTGGGATAGCCAACAGCCAAGGTGCCTGTGACCCTGTACCCCTCGGGAACACCAAAATCGGTTAGATTTGTATCTATCTCATGATTTGAGTTTATCCGGTTGCACCATACCGATCCCAATCCAAGGGCATGTGCTGCCTGCATCATATTGGTCAATGCACAAGCGGTATCTTCTTTCTCATAGGCATTGCCGATCTCAATAGAGACGAGAATCAAGGTGGGGGCATTGTAGAAAAAAGAATCGTTCGGCCCAACTACCAACTCATCCAATTGCCTCAGCAGTTGAGGATTCTGTAAGGCCGTGAAATGCCAAGGTTGCTGGCCCCTTCCGCTTGGGGCGTTGACAGCCGCCTGTAAAATCAAATCCAATGCTTCGTCGTCGATTTGCTTGTCTGTAAAACTGCGCACGCTTCTTCGCGTAAGAATACTCTGCATAGCTGTGTTCATATGATCCTCCACATACCATGATACCTCTTCACAGAAACCCTTCCAATAGGGTATGGTATCCTCACATGAAATACCTTATGCAACTTGCACTCATCTTTGGAATGTGCCTTGTGGGAGACATCATCTCCTTGGCCCTTCCGTTCTCTTTTCCCGCCAGCGTAATCAGCATGCTGCTGGTTCTTGCTTTGCTCTCTTTAGGGGTCTTGAAAGAACATAATTTAGGAGAGAGTGCGGACTTCATGCTCAAGAACATGACATTCTTTTTCATTCCACCTGGTGTAGGAATTCTACGATATGCGGCTTTGGTGCAAAGCATCTGGTGGCAGTTGATTTTAGTGAACCTGATCAGCTTGGTCCTCTGTTTTGGAGCAAGCAGCTGGACTGTTGTGTTGGTGATGAAGTTGCAACGACGATTGCTCAGGAGGTCCCATGTCTGAGCTGTTTTCCTCCCCGTTGTTCGGCCTGACGCTCTCCATCCTGGCATTCAGGGCAGGGATGTGGATTAACCAAAAACTCAAAACCCCACTAGCAAATCCTTTGATCATTGCCATGATCTTGGTTGTGGCAGTCCTCACTGTTTTTAAGATCCCTTTGGATGCCTATGAACAAGGATCGTCAATCATCCTCCTCTTTTTAGGACCGGTTACCGCCATCCTCGCCTTGACTATATATCGTCAGAGAGCAATCCTGAAACAGTATTTCTTTCCCATAGTGCTCGGAACACTTGCAGGAGCTTTGGCTGCCTTGAGCTCGATACGACTAAGTAGCCAGATGCTTGGCCTTGATCAACAGATGATTGCAAGCCTGCTCTCAAAGTCGGTTACCACCCCGATTGCCATTGCTCTGACTGAGCAGTTTGGAGGTCTTCCTGCCCTGACCATTGCATCTACGGTAATAACAGGTTTGGCAGGCAATCTGCTGGCGCCTTTTTTGGCAAAACTGTTTTGGATCAAGGATCCTGTTGCACACGGGGTGGGTATTGGCTCCTGCAGCCATGCCCTCGGAACCAGCAAGGCTTTGGAACTCGGTGAAGTTCAGGGTGCGATGAGCAGCATCTCCATCAGTTTTTCAGCGATCTGGACTGTTTTGCTTGCGCCGTTTTTCTTCTGACTTCAGGATTCGCTGCATAGGGACGAATCCTTCTCCCAAGGCTTGGAATGTCTCGTGGACAAACATGAAGGCTTTGGGGTCTTCCTCATGGACAATTTGTGTCAAGTGATTGATCTGCTGGTTATGCACTACAGTCAACAGCATTGTTCGTTCTTGTCCTGTAAAAACTCCAACGCCGCTGATCATGGTGCCTCCATGTCTGAGTTCTTTTATGATCCTCTTGCCTATTGATTCGTGCTTATCACTTACGATGTAGGCTGTTTTAGCATATTTGGTACCCAGATTCATCACCATATAGTTGATCATCTGTCCAGCAAGGTACAGGGTGATGATGGCAAATAGAGCTCGTTCAAGACCAAAGACCATTGCCCCGAGTACGATGACCACCCCGTCACAGAAAAAAAGGGCAGTTCCTAAAGGAATGGGTGTGAGACGAGCGATAATCTGTGCAAGTATGTCCGTCCCGCCGGTGTTTGCTCCACTGCGCATGACAAGACCGATGCCGCAACCCAGCAGGGCGCCTCCAAAGAGGGCAGACAAGAGGGTATCCATCCTATCGACGTAGGGCAAAATTCCCTCATATTGCGTCAGTTGCCCAAAGAGGGTGACCCACAAACTGATCAGCGAGGCTCCGATCAGGCTTTTCATCCCATAGGTTTTCCCGAAGATCCCCATGCCAATGAGAAAGAGAGGTATGCTCAATGCAAGCATGACCAGACCGGTGTCCCAGCCGAATTGATGGAACGCTATGGTCGCAAGGCCATTTACACCCCCGCTCGCAATCTTGGCAGGAGTGATGAAGACTGCAATGGCGAAGCCAGATATAGCAGTCCCCCCTACGATATAAAGCGCCTCGCGAACGAGGCGCCATGTCGAAGTGTATTTCATACTCTCTCCGATCTTTTAGGTGCATGTTCAATGCACATACTGTATCAGAGTGTTGCGTACAGCACCAGAGCCTTGGATCATCTCTTCGAAGTAACTGATCACCAAATCAGCCAGGCCAGCTTCATAGAGATCGACTCCGAAAATACTCTTATCGGTGAGCAGTCCTTCAAGATTCTTAAAGGGTGCTTTGCTTCCGATGCTGATGTCTTTCAGATACGTTTGCGCTTCACTGAGCCTTGGGTCTGGGCTCGGTGTAAAGACGTTTAGCTCATCATCAAGGCCCATCAGGTATCGCAACCACCCAGCGTAGACCAAAGGAATGAGTTTCAAATTCTTGACATCGAGTTTTTCATCAGCAAGATACGCTTTGACTGTTTCTCCAAATCGTATAGCCAACTTTTGACTGGTGTCAGTTGCAATTCTTTGCGGTGTGTCAGGCATGAATGGATTGGGGAATCGGACATTCAGCACCTCATCAATGAAATCCTTTGGATTCAGTATCTTGGGATCAACCACCACAGGCATGCCTTCCCGATATCCGATGATTTGAACAAGTTGTTTCAATTGAGGATCTTGCATCTCTTCACTGATCAGCTTATGGCCAAGCAAGCAACCGTAGATTGCAAGAGCTGTATGCAATGGATTCAGGCAAGTGGTTACCTTCATCCTCTCAACCTTGTTCACCGTATTGCGATCGGTGAAATAGACACCGGCCTTTTCAAGAGGAGGCCTGCCGTTGGAGAAAAGATCCTCGACAACCAGGTATTGTGATTGCTCAGCGTTCACAAAGGCTGCTGTATAGGTGTTCTTGTCGGTGATGACCAAAGAGGTGTCTTCAAACCCATCAGATGTAAGCATCTCTTCCACCTTGGCATCAGGACGAGGGGTGATCTTGTCAATCATCGACCAAGGAAAGCTCACCTGCTTTTTCAGATAGTCTACAAAACCACGCTCTACCAAAGAGTTTGCTTCCCACTTTTCGGCAATGGTCAAGACAGCCTCTGAAAGCTTTTCACCATTATGAGAACAGTTGTCCATGCTGACCAAGGTCAGGTTGCCACCGTTGGCAAGAAAACGTTCATAGAGCAGGGCGGTAAGCTTGGAGAGGAACATGGTACAGTGTGCAGGACCTTGTGCAAAATCCTCAATGACTGTGGGGTAGAAATCCCCATTGCCTGTTTTCAGTGAATATCCCTTTTCTGTAATGGTAAAGCTGACCATCTGCAACGAGGGTTTTTTGAATGTGTCACAGAAGAAATTCCACTCTTCTTTGAATTGTTGATCGCATTTATAAGCACAGGCAACAGAAGCAATAACTTCCTTGTCTATGCTGCCGTCGCTTTTGAGGGTCACCATCAAGGTCAAATTGTCATGTTTTGCATAGACCTTGTCTATAATCTGGTAGTCGAAACCTTCGCCTACAATGATGCCTGTCTTGCTCAGCCCTTCGTTGAGCAACTGTTGCTGCAGGGCTGCAGGAAACACCCTGAAGATATTCCCTGCACCAAAGTGAACCCAACTTGGAGTCTCTTTGGTTTGAGCAATCATGGCCTGCCGGTCGTAGTTGAAAAGTTTATACCCTTTCTCCAGCCATGACTCTTTATTCTGTAGTCCAGTATCTGTGAGTTTCATTATCTATACCTCTTTTATTGATTTGCCACCCTCAACTGCAAACTGGAGAATCCATTCTCCTGCTTGAAGTAGTGAGGATAGTGCTCGACCATGATTTCTGTCTCCTGCAGCAGTTTGGAAAGATGCTTGTCTTCCAGCTTGAGAATTGCATCCAGATTGTTGGCCTTGAACGCTTGCAACATGCTCTGATGTTGTTCGATGATATTGGGAAGTACATTTTTCTCGTAAAAGGAAAGCAACCTGATACGGTGATGATTACCCCCTTGTGCATTGATGATCTTCCAGATTCGTTGCATTCCTATGGCTTTGAAGATAATCTCATGGTACTGGTTGTCTGCATCCAAAAAGCTGATGAAATCCTCGCTCTGTGCACAGCGCTGTTGTTCTTCAATTGCTTTGGCCATAGCAATGAAGTGTTCATCGTTGGCTAGATGCATGAATTTTTTAACAGCACTTTCTTCCAGACTCTTTCTCAAAAACCGCTCCTCCTCGACCTGTTTGAGATCGATCAAGGAGACGCGGGTTCCTTTTTGAGGAAAAATATCAACCAGATTGTCAGAACTCAGACGCATCAAGGCATCCCGTACCGGTGAGCGACTGACTTGCAGCTGCACCGAAAGCAACTGCAGATTCAGCTCCTCACCCGGTTTGAAGCGCAGCGAAAGAATTTCAGAGCGCAAGGTCTGGTAGATTTCTTCGGAGGCTGTAACTCGGACAATTGGTGGCATCTTAGTTCCTCTTGGCGCTTTTTTGGATGGCTTCATACAATCCAAGGATATAGGAGGCTCCAAGGGCTCTGTCATACAAGCCATAGCCGGGCATTGCGACTTCGCCCCAGATCATTCGACCATGGTCTGGACGAGCAGGGCCTTCGAAGTTGATGTCATACAGTGCTTTTACAATTTCATACAGGTCGAAGCTGCCATCAGAGGAGAGGTGTGCGGCTTCTTCAAAGACTCCCTCTTCAAAGTGATGGAGATTACGGATATGGGCAAAGTGAATTCTTCCAGGGAGGGCTCGGATTATTCCAGGAAGATCGTTTTTGGGGTTTGTCCCGAATGATCCTGCACAGAAGGTCAACCCGTTGAAGGGCGCATCGACTGCGTTCATGAGCTTGAGGATCTTTTCCTTGCTGGTGATGATGCGGGGAAGACCGAAAACCGGCCAAGCGGGATCATCTGGATGAATGGCCATTTTAATGCCCCACTTCTCACAGGTAGGTTGGATAGCCTTCAAGAAGTAGACGAGATTGTCAAAAAGCTTCTCTTCGCTGACGTCCTTGTAGGCATCGAAAAGTTCCTTGACCTTTGCAAGGCGCTCGGGTTCCCAACCAGGCATCTCAAACCCTTGGCTGCTGGAATTTGTCTTGTCAAAAAAAGCTTCTGGATCGATGCTCTCCACAACCTTCTGGTCATAGGCAAGAACGGTGCTTCCATCACTTCTCATCTTGGCAAGATCAGTCCTTGTCCAGTCAAAGACAGGCATGAAATTGTAACAGACTGTGGTAATGCCTTCCTTGCCCAAGTTTTCCAAGGATTCAATGTAGTTGGCGATATAGGTGTCACGATCAGGATTGCCGATCTTGATGGAGTCGTGGACGTTGACACTTTCAATCCCAAGAATTTTCAACCCGGCGGACTCAACTTCAGCCTTCAATGCCTTGATTCTCTCTTGAGGCCAAACCTGGCCTGCTGGAATATCATAGAGGGTGGTGATGACTCCCTCTACTCCAGGGATTTGCTTGATTTGCTCTAAGGTTACCGTATCGTGTTTGCTGCCGAACCAGCGAAGTGACATATGCATCATGGTGCATGCCTCCCGTTATTATATATTAATACTCTAGCATACTAATATATTAGATAAACAATATCAAGCTCCCCTCTCTTTTTTGTTCTTTTTTCCAGATTACCTTCTATCACCCATGACCAGCATCGATGACGGGCGGTCGAGGAGCAATGTACACTCTTTTTTAGTGCGAAGAACGGAGCAAGGTGCATAGGCAGAAATTTGGTCGTACAGGCACATGGCCACAGCCCGGGCTTTTCGTTGGTCAGGAACAGAGCAAATCAGATTCTTAGACTTGAGAATCTGCCTGACGGACATCGTGATTGCCATTTGAGGAACTTCAGACAGTGTTGAGAACCATCCCTCATTTACTTGCTGTCTTCTGCAACGTTCTTCAAGGTTGACAATGATGTAAGGGTCATTGGTCTCGAAATTTGCTGGAGGGTCATTGAATCCTATGTGGCCGTTTTCCCCTATTCCCAGGAAGGCTACATCGATGGTTTTTCCTCCAAGCAGGGTGTTCAGTCTCTCCAGCTCACTTCCAAGCGGCTCTGTTTTTCCGTTGATCTGATGAAAAGCCTTGAGATTTTGAACCTTTCCGACGAATCTGTTTTTCAGGTAGTAACTGAAACTCGACGGATGGGTGTCAGGGAGATTGACATATTCATTCAGTCCGAACGCTTCAACCTTGCTCCAATCAAGATCTCCTTTGCCCAGATGCTCATATAAGGAGAATTGGCTCAATCCTGTTGCAACAGCAATGACAGCCTCGCCTCTGGCTTCGATTGCTTCCTTGATGAGGCTGATACCAAGCTTGGCAGCTTGATAACCCATGTCATGTTTATCTTCACAAATTGTCACACGCATCGCTAGTAGTACTCCCTGTTTGAGAGAGTCTACTAGAAGAGCAACATTTATACAAATGCTTGTTCACTGCTTGGATGCTCAAGATTCCAGCTCTCTGAGGTGAGCAAAAGTTGCTTGGTAGCGCAATAGACTCCGTAAGGAGAGAAGATTCTTTCAAGCCCCACGGCATCCCCGGCCAGAGTGACAACGATTTTTCTGTAGTGGAAGCGTGCCATCTGCCGGGCAAAAGAGTCGAAGATCATCCTGAAAAGACCCAATCCTCTGAACTCTTTCTTGACTCCGAAGAGGGGAACCTCAACAAGCGAATCGCTCAAGGGAATATAGGAAAGAAAGGCTGCAAGGGTTCCATCTTGTGCTTTTGCAAGCTGAAAGTGTTTTATATCCTCATTCTCGAAATGCCTGGTCAAGAGCAGAGCTGATATTTGCTGTTCTTCAGAACCATTCTCCATCTCTTCAAATAGTTCCTGTACAAGAGCCAGAACCTGCTCAGATGGTGATCCTTCATATGTTTCGAAGGTAAAATCCTCCAGCAAAATATCATCAAGCAGTACTTCTGAATCCTCATCGTTCAACGCTAAGAGATTGAAAGACCCCTCTTGGTCACGATACCAGCTTACCACCGCTCTTTTCAGGTGTTCGTCTTTGAATGCATACCATTTACGTTCTAGTATAGGAATTTCTGCAAGCGCGTCCTTGAATTTCCTGAATACCCCTCTTCCGCTTTGCAATGCAGAGAGCAATCGTTCACGATACAATGGGTTGCGTACTTGCAAGGAAAATTGCTCCATAAGTTGAAAACCATCTGAAGGTTCCCAGTCGGGTATCGGTAAAAAGCGTTCGTCAAATACTTTTGCATCAAGACCCTGTTCGTCTATGATGTAATTCATCTCATCTTCGTTGAGCAATTCACCCTCTTTCAGGTCAATGTAGTAGGTGTTTGCCTGATCTTCCATTGCGAACATGATACAGTCCAAAAGTGCTTGGGTAAGCGGTGGTAACGTAGGTCTTTCGAGTATAGCTTCCATACCTAGTATGATAGCCTCACTTTTTGGGTTTGCATAGAGTTGCCTAAAGTCAGTCGCCTTGACATAAGAGGGAAAAGATACGACAATATTTACTGTTATTTAATTACGAAATTAGGAGTATATTCATGAGCATTATTGAATTTATCGAAGCCAGAGAGATTATTGACTCACGTGGAAATCCCACTGTTGAGGTCGACGTAATTCTTGAGGATGGATCCATGGGCCGCGCTGCAGTTCCCTCCGGAGCCTCCACTGGTGTGCACGAAGCTGTAGAGCTTCGCGACGGAGACAAGAGCCGATATCTGGGCAAGGGCGTGCTGAAGGCTGTCGACAATGTCAACAACATCATCGCTCCTGAACTCGAGGGCATGGATGCTCTGGACCAGGTTGCTATTGACCGTGCCATGATCGCTCTTGATGGAACAGAGAACAAGGCGAAACTTGGTGCAAACGCGATTTTGGGCGTTTCCATGGCTGTTGCCCGCGCTGCTGCCGACTATCTTGGTCTGCCGCTCTACAAGTATCTTGGAGCATACCATGCTTGCACACTTCCCGTTCCGATGGCAAACATCCTCAACGGTGGTGCACACAGTGACAACAAAGTCGACTTTCAGGAGTTCATGGTCATGCCGATCGGCGCTCCTTCCTTGCGCGAGGGTCTGCGATGGACCGCTGAGGTCTTCCACAGTCTCAAGGCAGTTTTGAAGGGCAAGAAGTACAATACCAGCGTCGGTGACGAGGGTGGTTTTGCTCCCGACCTGCAGTCCAATGAAGAGGCTCTTGAAGTCATCATGGAAGCAATCAAGAATGCCGGTTATTCTGCTGGCCGTGATGGCGATTTCATGATTGCTCTCGATCCTGCTGCTTCTGAGCTTTATGACGAGAAGACCAAGACCTATACCCTCAAGTGGACCACCGGTGAGAAGCTTAGCAGCGCTCAGATGGTTGACCTTTGGGAAGATTGGGCGAACCGCTATCCGATCATCAGCATCGAAGACGGCATGGCCGAGGATGACTGGGAAGGTTGGAAGATGCTCACCGATCGTATCGGAGACCGTGTCCAGCTTGTCGGTGACGACCTCTTTGTCACCAACGTAGAGAGATTGAAGATGGGCCTTGAAAAGGGCGTTGCCAACTCAATCCTCATCAAGGTGAACCAGATTGGTACCCTTACCGAGACCTTCGAGGCTATCGACCTTGCAAAGCGCAATGGGTATACCTCCATTGTTTCTCACCGCTCAGGCGAGACCGAGGACAACTTCATCGCTGACCTCGTAGTAGCTCTTGAGACCGGTGAGATCAAGACCGGAAGCATGAGCCGATCCGACCGTCTTGCAAAGTACAATCAGCTTCTGCGCATCGAGGACTACCTTGGTGATACCGCAAAGTATGCTGGTCGTGAAGTATTCCGCGTACTGTAAGACATTTTGAGTTTGTATTGTTCATCAGGCCACCGCAGTGCGGTGGCCTGATGCTTGGAAAGGGTAATGTATGCTGAAAAAGCCGAAAGTGCTGGTACCAGAGGACAAGGTGGCGACGGTCTCTCAGCTCGTTTGACTTGCAAATTCCCCGCTTTTAAGTATGAAAAGGGCTACGACAATGAGACTTACGAGCAATTTGGCTAGATCAGAGAAGGTTCCGATCGGCCCTTTTGAGAGCAATAAGGAATAACTTGGCAAGGATGAGGCCTCGTAATTGCAAATCAGCGCAATGAAAAGATTGTTTGCTGCATGAAGGGCCAATGCCAATTCAAAGCCTCCCGTTTTGAGGCTCAAAAAAGTGACAAAAAAGCCGAACACCGCATAGAAAAGCAGAACATAGAGTTGCTGTTGTGCATGGGCGAATTCCCGATTTGCTAGATGGGCAAAACTGAAGAGCCCCATGGTAAGCAGACTTGCAGCGGCCGCTTTGCTGGTTTTGCGTGGAAGATTTCCTTTGAATAGCAGGCGTATCGGCAACACGCGAAACAGAATTTCCTCACATCCCGTCTGGATGGGTGTGATCAAGAGAGTTGGAAGTAGCATGATGAGCTTCTGGCTGTAGGTGCCAGGCCCTGGTCTGTAGTAGGTTGGGTGCAGAAGCAGATCAATGACCAAGAAAATGGCCAAGACCCCGATATATGCACCAAAGGTTCTAAAAAAAAGAGTAAAACGAAACGCAGGGGTATCTGTCACCAAGGTTTTGATGGAGCATTGCAACAGGAGTTTGCTCGCAACCAATATGCCCAATGCCATCATCAGAAACGATGCATTTGCACTCAGATAGTCATTCCCAAGCGGTTGTATGAACACTGCAAGAAGTGGTCCGAATGACAACCAAAAGAGCACAATCAAGACCATGGAAAGAGCAGTGGCAACACTGCTTGCACAGTAGGTCTTCTCGCTTGCGGATTTTTCTCTCGGTTTTTGCATGGTGTACGTCTATCCTACACACAATCATGGTATACTGCAACGTATGTCACTAACAAAGCGTTCGTATGTACATCAGGCATTTGATGAAGGATATATTTGCGTATTCCCCACCGAAGTAGTCGCAAGGTCCTATCTTCTTGATTATGCGCTCAACAGCAAAAAACAAGCGATTCTCTGTTCCCGGGCAATCTCCTATGATACCTTCAGGGCACAGTTTCTTCCCCGTCATACACACAAGCATCCGGCTAACAACCTCGTCAGGCAGCTGTTCATCCACCAATTCTTGGAAGCTGGAAATACGTTGCAGTATTTTCTCAACCCTGAGTATCCTGAAGCGGATGTACGGTTTTCAACCTATCTCGCACGACTGCTTCCCTCTCTTTCCTTGACGTTGGATGCAGGGTTGCTCTCCCAGCTTGAACGTCCAATGGTGCAGGATATCCTCCTGCTTTATCAAAGCTATGTACAGTTTCTGGATGATCATGAGCTGTTCGAGCCACGATATGAACAGTTTTTAGAGCCTTTCGATCTGGACCGATCAAAAAAATACTGCATCCTCTTTTGCGATACAATCGCAGAAGCTAATGAGTTGTACGTGACGCTTGGGAAGCCCTCCTATATTCGACTTGCTCCTACACCGACAACGGAATCCTGGACTGCCTTGGAAGTATTTCCCAATCATATGCAGGAGATTCACACGACGTTGCGCAGGATAAGATGCTTGCTTGAAAATGGGGTTCCTGCCTATGCCATCGGTATTGGTTGTGCCTCTGCTGACATCATGATTCCTTTGCTTTCCCAGCAAGCCAAGCTCTATAACATCCCTCTTTCTGTCAGAGAAGGGAAGTCTCCATTGAGCTACAGTAGTGGACGGTTTTTTTCGTTGCTCAAGGGTGTCTACGATGACCAGTTCAGTCTCGAGAGCCTGAAATCATTGCTTCTGGATCTTGCTATACCTTTCAAGGATAAAGATTTGCATCATGCATTTCTCAAGGCGGCAGTCAGGGCCTCTGTGATGCAAGGCTCCTTGGGGGCAGAAGACCTGTACACCAGAAGTGTACAGGATGCTTCCTTGGTGCATTGGTATCGTCGATTCAAACACAGTGTCATCGAAATCATCACCTCAAAAGACCTTGAAGAGCTCAGAAGGAAGCTCAACCATTTCCAGGATACGTATTTTACCCAAGAACAGTGGGTCGGTACTGAAGGGGAGGCTGTCTATGCGTTCTGCATGGATGCCTTGGATGATATCAAGGAAGCCTTGCGACTTTGCAACCTTCCAAGGTATTCAGGTCTCTACTCTTTTTATCTCTCACACCTGGAACAAAAGCGGTATGTGAGCCAAGCTGTCGTTGACGGCATAGCCGTCTATCAATGGCCTCAGGTTGCACCTCTTGTGTTTGAACATCTGTTTGTGCTCGCCTTGGACGAGGAAGGTTCCACAGTTGTCGAGACCCCGCTTTCTTTCCTTCCTCAGAAGGTCGACCGCACGCTTTGTAAAGAAGTAGATACCACCTATGCAAACTTCCTTGCACTACAGCTTCCTTTCGGAACACTCACAGCAAGCTGTCACCTGAGAAGTTATGAAGGACAGAAGCTTCCCCCTTCGAGCTTTTTGGAAGCCGACCGTCTTGTGTATCACAACCAAAGTCCCAATATTGACCAAGACCCCTTTCTTGCAGAGCTCTCCCTTTTTACAGAACACAGACTCCCGCAACATAGAGCCACTGCTGCACAGAAACTTTGGTTCGAGCATGCCTTGTCGACAGCGTTGCTTCCCAAATCGGAGGACTATACCCGAGATCGCGTTCCCCTCTCTTTCTGCGATCGGCTCTTCTCTCTGCATCAAGGGGAAACAGTGTTGGCCATTTCTCCGACAAGCCTCGATCTTTTTGTTCGTTGCCCGTATGCCTATCTGGCAAAATATCTGTATGGGGTGGATCAAGCAGAGTATGATGTTCCCTTAGTTGACCATCGAAGTATTGGAATGTTGCTGCATAGAGTCTACCAACAATTTTTCAGTGAGATTCAGTGCTTTGATCCTTCCAAGAGACAAGCCTATACAACACAGCTGCTCTCCCTCTTCGATGCCACCCTTGATGACTTGTATGGTCAGAGGGGACCTACGCCTTCGATCCGCAGGTATCTGATCAGTGAGTATCGCCACAAAATACTTCTGATTCTTGAACAGGAGGCACAACTCTTCGAACAGGGGCTGTCGATTGAGTTTGAACAGGAGTATGCACTCAAACAAGGATCGCTGCTGCTCACCGGTCGAATCGATCGTGTGGTGAGTCTTGACGGTGCTGCTCACAAGCATCTTGCCGTGATCGATTACAAAAAAGGATCTGTTACATTTAAAAATATCAAAAAGGGGATACAGTCATATCAGCTTCTGCTCTATCAGGCTCTGTTGGAAGGAATACGCCAGGCCAAGGTGGAGGTTGCCTGTTATTACTCCATCAAGGATGGGAAATATTACAGCCTCTGGGAAAGCGCTGATTCTCAGGAGGCTCTTGTTTGCAAAGAAGCCTTGCAAGAGCAGCTTGAGACTCTTGTCAAAAAGATAGAAAACGGAGAGCTTGAAGCCACTCCAAGCAAGGACCATTGCATGGAGTGTGCATATCGTGCTCTGTGTAGAAGGAGATATGCTACACAATGATGCAATTTGAAGATATCCTGCAAAAGACGCAGAAAAGGCTCGATAAAGATCAACTGGAGGCTGTATATGCCGATACCAATTGCGTGGTATCGGCAGGAGCCGGATCGGGCAAGACAACAGTACTCAGCTATCGATTCTTGCGTCTTGTGTTGCAGAGAAAGGCGAGGGTTGATGAAATTCTCACCCTTACCTTCACCAGAAAGGCAGCAGCAGAGATGCATCAAAGGATTCATCAACATCTGTTGCTTTGCAAGGACGATCCAGAAATCGCGAAGCAACTTGCCACCTTCAGCGAGGCTCCAATCTCCACCCTCGATAGTTTTTGTACAACCATTGTCCGCAGTGATTCAGTTGCCTTCGGCATTGCCCAGGATTTCGTCATCGATGACGAACAAAATACGAAGAATGCCCGGAAGGTTGCAAAAGCATTGATCGATAGTTGGCCGCAAAGCGAAGGAGCGCGTATCGTCAGTGAGCTCTATGCTCCGGATATATTGCTTGATGAGGTTCTGCTACCTCTTGCAACAAAACACTACTTTCTTCCAAAAAAGGTCGAAGAAGGGCTTGCCGATACAATTTTTGAAGCAGTACGAGCAGAGTATGAATCCTCACTCCAACAATTTCTTACGCTGCTCGATCGATATGCTGCGTTTACCGACAGTACGAAAACCGTACAAGGATATAAGGATGATGCCCTGTTGCTGCAAAACAAGATACAATCTTGTGCAAGCATAACAGAGCTCAAGGAATTGCTTTGTTCAAAGATAGGCCATCGCAGGGCCCCGGGAAAGGGAAAATCAGAGGATTTTCAGTACTTGAAGGAGAGTCTTCCTGAATTTAGACTCGTACGGAAAAAACTTTGTATTGCGTTGAGCATCCTGACAGGACGGGAGCAGCTCGATGCCGTAATTGATTTCTGTACCGATTTTGTAGATGCATACCAGAAAGAGAAACGAATCAGTGGTGTTCTTACCTTCAGCGACGTCTCCTCCCTGGCTGTGGAGATGCTTATCAAGAACAAGTCTTTGCGCGCCTACTACAAGAGCAAGTACCGCTATATCATGATCGATGAGTTTCAGGATAACAACGAACAACAAAAGGCTTTGCTCTATCTTTTGGCAGAGCAACCGGGTCAAGAAGGAGAGGGGGTGCCTTCTGCTTCTTGCCTGCAGAGAGACAAGCTCTTCTTTGTCGGGGATGAAAAGCAGTCGATCTATCGCTTTCGTGGCTCTGATGTGAGTGTCTTCAAGCAATTAAGTGCTGAATTGACCTCTGTCGGTGGAGCTTCTTATGAACTGGCTACAAACTATCGAAGTGAACCAGCTTTGATTCAGTGGTTCAATATGATTTTTCCCTCAATCATGGCTCATGGAAATGAGAGCTATGAGGCTGATTTCAAGGAGCTTTCGTTTAGGAACCCTACACAAGGGATCCATAGCAGCTGTACGTTGCTGATCAAGGACTATGAGCCGGATAAATCAGAGGCAGAAGAAGAGGAGGCCAAGGACAGTGATGCAGAGGCGTATGCTGTTGCTTCAATGCTGAGGAATATGCTCGATGGTGATGAGTACCTCATCCCTTGTGAGCAGGGGAGGAGAAGACCCCAGCCGAATGATATTGCACTGCTGCTTCGATCAACCTCGAACCAGCTTAGTTTTGAGAAGGCTTTCAGACGGCTGGACATCCCCTATACAGTACAAGCTGCACGGTCGTTGATGCTTGAATCAGTTGCAAATGATCTCTATGCCATGCTCCAGCTTGCCCTCTATCCTGATGACAAACTTGCTTATGCCATTGTCCTTCGTTCTCCCTTTTGTAATCTCAGCGATTCTGCAATCGCTATAGCAGTCGATAATCCAATCTTTGCAGAAGATCTTGATTTAAAGGAGCCTGACCGAAGTCGCTTGCTCACCTGTAAAGCCTTTTATGAGAGGTTGCTTTGGGTCATTGCAAACCAAGGCTTGTCCGACGTGGCACAGGCTCTGTGGTATGAGAGTGGCTATTATCTTTCTCTGGCAACAAAACCGGAGAGTCAGGTATATCTGGAGCATTTCACCTTTTTTCACAGACTTGCACAAATGCAGGAGCAACAAGACAAGAGCATCAGCCAGTTTCTTGATTTTTTACGTGAGAACCTTGCCCAGAATGAGAAAATTGATGACTTGCAGGTAATCAAGGAGTTGGAACAAGGGGTGCAGATCATGTCCATCCATAAATCCAAAGGCTTGGAATTCCCGATTGTTGTCCTTGCCAACACTGGATCGAAGGCTAAGAATCGGAGCAAAGCATATTCTGACTATGGACCGTGCGCACTGCCCTTTGCCTTGAAAAGCCCGTATTTCGTCAGTGAGACCAAGCAAGAGTACGCCCAGCATGCAGGGCAGCTCTTTGAAGAAGGCCTTGATCAGGCTCTCGATCGAGCTGAGCTCAAGCGCCTCTTGTATGTTGCTCTGACGCGAGCTGAGACACATCTTGTTATCAGTGGTGTTTTTGGAAAACAGAACCGTGATACCGCTGAGGATGCTCAAGCATCAACACACTTGAAAATGCTGTGTGACAGTCTTGGACTGGCTATAGACCAGATTGACGAGAGAGAGGATGACTTTCTCCGAATCAGGAAGATTCAGAGCGTCGCCGAGACCCTGTTCTATACCGGCAATAGAACAGAAGAGGAACTATTTGTCAAACACATTGCACAAGCTCGCCTTTGGTATGACCGATCAAGTGCTCCCTATTCGGTTCAGAAAATTCGATATGCTACGACTGCGTTGGTTCAACCAAGCCAGCCTGTTGTCAGTGCCATGCTTCCTTCACTGCCTGCTGATGAGATTCTCAGTGCCTATGCAGAGGAGCAGGTCACCGGCTTTGGAACCTTTGTGCACAGGCTCTGTGAGCAATACCTGCGTAATACCTCTTTGGAAGATATAAGAGATCTCTTGCCGAGCGAGCTTTCGAGGGTGCTCAACGCTTCAGAGTTGTCAACAATCATCAAGGACGCCCAACTGCTTTGTGAAAACCTTTTTCGCAGTAGTTGGTATGCCGAAGAAATTGCTCCCTATCCTTGTGAAACGGAAGTGGGGTTTTTTCAAGCGTGGGAGCATGAGGGAAGAAGGATTGTGGTGGAAGGATCGATAGATCTGTTGGTTCATACCTCGCAAGGGCTTTTGGTAGTCGATTTTAAGACAGATCGATACTACTCAGCTGAGGCTCATCGTCAGCAGGTTGAAACATACATGGAGGCTGTCAGAAGAATCTATGGACAGCCGGTGCGTGGCTGTGTCCTCTACCTGCGCAATCTTGATGCGATGGTTACATGGGAGAAAGGCAATGATAAGAATACCGTTTGAGATGATGAAAGAGCAGTTCAAAAGCGTGTTGCTCAAAAGAGGTATGCAGTGCTCTGATGCAGAGCTCTGCTCTACCTTGATAGCCGAAACCTCCTTGGACGGGGTGTACACACACGGGGCAAATCGCTTCTCTGTCCTGGTCAAGGCAATTGATGAGAAGGTGGTGGATGTACAGGCTCATGCAATGCCGTATGAATCATTTGGTTGTTTTGAGCGGTGGGATGGGCAAGGCGGAGTAGGAAACCTGAACGCCTATGCCTGCATGAAGCGCGCCATAGCACTGGCTAAAGAGCATACAATTGGTTGTATCGCCCTGAAGAACACCAACCACTGGATGCGCCCCGGCACCTATGGCCTGATGGCGGCAGAACAAGACTGTATCGGTATTCTCTGGACCAATACGATTCCTTTGATGCCCTCTTGGGGTGGTTTGGATGCTAAAGTTGGCAACAATCCTCTTGTTTTGGCCATCCCTGCACAAGAGGGCCCAATTTTGGTCGATATGGCCATGTCGCTCTTCAGCTATGGAAAACTGGAAACTTATGCGCGAGAGGATCGTCCTCTTCCTGTTGCCGGTGGCTACGACCAAGAGGGTCAACTTACCAAGGATGCGGCTCAGATTCTCTTAAGCAAGCGACCGTTACCCATCGGATTCTGGAAGGGAACCTCCCTGGCTCTTGCCCTTGATCTGATAGCTGCAAGCCTCAGTGGAGGGCGCACGACCCGCTCAGTGGGAATGATGGGATCAGAAAAGAAAGTATCCCAAGTGTTTCTAGCTTTCAATCTTGCCGCTTTCTCCGATCGAAAGAACATCGAAAAGGAGATTCAGGCAACGCTTGATGATCTAAGACAATCAGAACCGGTTGATGGGAATGCAACGGTTCGATTTCCTGGAGAAAACCGGCAGAAGATCCGCTCTGAGAACCTTAGGCTCGGTATTCCTGTCGATACGACCATCTGGCAGGCAATTCTGTCCTTGTAAGTGGCAGACTCTTTTGTTGTTCATCAAAAAAAAGGGTTGGCAAAACCGCCAACCCTGAATATCGCAGAACGTTGAAAAATCAATACTTGCCGTACAAAGGTCCGAAAGTACTGCAAGCTCTGAAATCTGCACCTTCCTTATCCATGCCGAGCATCGACCAGGCACTTGGGCGATAGATGTCATCATCGGCGACGTTGTGCATGCATACCGGGATACGGAGCATGGAGCAGAGGGTGATCAGGTCGGCTCCGAAATGACCGTAGCTTAGGGCACCGTGGTTGGCTCCCCAGTTTGCCATTACCGAGTAGACATCCTTGAAGGGACCGTCCTTGCCGTTGATTCTGGGCACAAACCAAGTTGTCGGCCAGGTTCTGTCAGTTCTCTTGTTGATTGTATCAAAGACGTCCTCAGGAATTTCACAGGTCCAGCCTTCAGCAAGTTGCAAGACAGGTCCGATGCCTTTGACCATGTTCACTCGAACCATGGTAAGAGGCATTCCCCCTTCGCTGAGGAAGGTTGAGCTGAATCCACCACCACGGAAGTATCCACCATTGGCAACGCTGAAGCGGGAGTTTTCCAGAGTCTTCTGCACGTCTTGTTCGGTGATCTCCCAAAAACGCTTCATTTCACTCTCACCTTTCTCGTTCTTCATCTGTCCTGCAGCATCGAGCGTGGTTGCTCCGCTGTTGATCAGGTGGATGAACCCATCCTTTGCAAGGCCCTCGGGTTTCCAGCCGGTTACCCGCTCAACTGCATCAGGACTCCAGTAAGTGCGTACATCACTGAAGATGGCGGCACGGTTGGTCAAGAGTTTGCAAAAGAGCATTGCAATACCATTGAGATGGTCATTTTCGGTCGCCATGATATAGGGTTCTCTGATTCCGTTCCAATCAAAGCTGGTGGTGAGCATGGTTTCCATAAAGTCGCCGTTCGGCCAGTGATCGGTCCACTGTCTCTGTCCTTGGAACCCGGCGAAGATGGCATTATGGCCAAGAGCTTCTTCTTGGTATCCGATTTTTGCAAGGTTCTCGTTTCCGACCATCATGTCGCGAGCAATCATGGTCATCTTGGTGCAATACTCCCAGTCCTTGGCAAGTTGCTCTTCACTTCTTTGGTACTCAGGAGGGTTGACCGTATCTTCTGCCTGAATGCAATTCTCACGTACCCAGGCAATTGCCCTTGCATACTCGTCCTTGTCATAAATTTCTTCATCGATGCGTCGTTCAATCTCGCACATATCCACAACTTCAGTGCGCAAACCAAGATAGCTTTGCAACAGATCCTGGTCGACAAGCGACCCGGCAATACCCATCGACATGCCGCCGATGGACAGGTAGCTCTTTCCTCTCATGGTCGCCACTGCAAGAGCAGCCCTGGCAAAACGAAGGATTTTTTCTTGTACGTCCATTGGTATGGATGTGTCGTCGTTGTCTTGTACATCACGACCATAGATTCCAAAGGCAGGAAGTCCTTTTTGTGTGTGTGCGGCAAGAACGGCGGCAAGATAGACAGCCCCCGGTCGTTCGGTACCGTTGAAACCCCATACCGCCTTGACCGTCATAGGATCCATGTCGAAGGTTTCTGTCCCATAGCACCAGCAAGGAGTTACGGTAAGGGTGATGGCAACCCCTTCCTTGGCGAACTTCTCTGCACATTCGGCGCTCTGACGAACCCCGCCGATGGTAGTATCAGCGATGATGCATTCGACCTTTTCCCCGGTTCCGTGGAAAACATTGTCACTGATGAGTTTTGCGGCGTTCTTGGCCATGTTCATCGTCTGCTCTTCCAGCGATTCCCGTACTCCTTTCTGCCTTCCGTCAATGACCGGCCTGATACCGATTTTGGCAAGTGATCCTGCATAGCGCTTTTCTGCTCCTACAGAACTGATTGAAAATGTATTTGCCATTGGTTCCCCCTTGGTATATGATGAGCTATGTAATCGTTTACATAAGAGAGTATCGCATGTGTTTGGTGCCTTTGCAATCTATAATCGGCAAGGAGTTTGAGAATGTTGAAAACTATTCCGTCCATTTTGAGTCCTGAACTTTTAAAAATCCTCATGGAAATGGGTCATGGAGATGAGCTGGTCATCTCTGATGGGAATTATCCTTCTGCAAGCATGAATGAAAGGGTGGTGCGTCTCGATGGTCATCAGGCTGCGGATGTCTTGAAGGCCGTTCTTACGTTGTTTCCCTTGGATACCTATGCAGAGAATGCTTTCTTGATGGAGAAAGTCAGTGGTGATACGGTACAGACCCCGATCTGGGACCAGTTTGCAGAGGTTGCCGCTGCTATGGATCCTGCGTTCAAAGGATTTGGGAAGCTGGAACGATATGCTTTCTATGAACGAAGCCGAAATGCTTATGCCATCATTGCTACAGGTGAAACAGCACTCTATGCGAATGTGATTCTCAAAAAAGGTGTAGTTGTCTAATCGTTGATTGGTGTGGTCCAGAGTTGCTTGTATTGCCTTGGGCTCATCTGCATATGGTTTCTAAACTGCCGAGCAAAATAATTCCCATCTGAAAAACCGGTTTTTTCACTGATTCGCTCTATACTCAGGTCGGTCGTCAAGAGCAGTTTTGAAGCAAAGGCAATCCTGCGATGGATATGGAAATCTATCGGCGACCAACCTGTTGAAAGCTTGAACTGGCGGTTGAGCGTACTCGCACTCATATTGGAGATCTTCACCAGTTCAGGCAGTGAGATGCTGCGGTCAAGATGTTTTTCCATGTAGGCTATCACCTGTTCAAGGCGAGGGTCGTTCTGATACGCATTGCCCTTACGTGAAGTGTGGTATCGACAGGTAAGAATCAAGATCTGTAGAAGCTTTGAGTAGGTCATTGCCGATGAACCATCGGCATAATCCTGGTTTTCCGACTCTTGTTTCATGACACTGACCAAAGCGGTAATCTCAGCAAGCTGATGACTGTTTAAACGTACGAAGGGTATGGTTCCATTCTCTTGCAGAAATACTTCAGAAAAACCGGCAACTTCTTTGAGATCGTGTAGGTGTCTGTTCATGACGCTTCTGGCAATGAGCACATTGTAGAGAACCAAGTTGTCGATTTTTGCATACCCGTGCATCACCGAAGGCCTAATGAAGAAAACCATCCCTTCTTGTACCGTGCTTTTGCTCTGGCTTAGAAGGTGTTCGCCTCTTCCAGAAACTACCACCACCAACTCATAAAACTCGTGGTTATGCAACGAAAATGGTATTTCAGGGTCGCGAAGCAGTACCTTTACGGCAAGGCGGTTTTCTCTGAAAAACATGCTTTCAGTGAGCGTGCATTTTGACATGGTAAAATCGTGCTAGAATTTGACTATTCTGTCAAGGCAAAAATACGAATCGGTGGCAAACTGATAGCATGAAATAAGTATTAGGAGGATTGCCATGACAAACTATGAGAGAGCCAAACAGATATATGCGAAATACCAAATTGACACAGATGCTGTGATCCAAAAGCTTTTGGAGATTCCCATCTCCATACATTGCTGGCAGACTGACGATGTGGGTGGATTTGAACGCTCCGATGCCCAGCTCAGTGGTGGAGGAATACAGAGTACCGGAAATTACCCGGGAAAGGCTCGTACCATCGCCCAGGTTCGACAAGATCTCGAAAAAGTTCTCGAACTGGTTCCCGGCTCCTATAGGCTGAATCTTCATGCCAGCTACGGTGAGTTTGGAAACAGCTTTGTCGATCGTGATCAAATTGAGGAAAAGCACTTTCAAGGATGGGTCGATTGGGCACTCAAGCACAATCTTCACTTGGACTTCAACGGAACCTTCTTCAGTCATCCGAATGCCGATGATGGATTCACCCTGGCAAGCAAGGATGAAATGATCCGCCGATTCTGGGTTGAGCATGCAAAGCGTTGTAGAAAAATTGCAGCGTGGATAGGAGAGAAACAAGGCAGTCCCTGTATTCTCAATACCTGGATTCCTGATGGATGCAAGAACTACACGGTGGACAAGTTCGGCTATCGGGCCATCCTCAAGGAAAGCTTGGATGAAATATTTAAAACACAATACCCCGCTCAGTATATGCGTGATGCTTTGGAGACAAAGTTGTTCGGCATCGGAAGCGAGTCGTTTGTGGTAGGATCGCATGAGTTTTATATGAATTATGCAGCGAGAAACAATAAGATGCTCTGCATCGACATGGGACACTTCCATACAGAGGAGGATGTCTCTGATAAGCTCTCATCAATACTTCTGTTCGATGATGAAGTACTGATGCATGTCAGCCGTCCGATGCATTGGGATAGCGATCATGTAATCCTGTTCAATGACAAGATCAAGATGGTTGCCCAGGAGTTGGTACGCAGCGGGAAGCTGGAAGGCTGTCATATCGGCCTTGATTTCTTCGATGCATCGATCAATAGGATAGGAGCTTACGTAACAGGCATCAGGGCGATGCGAAAAGCACTGCTGTTTGCACTGCTTCAGCCCATCGATCAGTTGCTCGAGTATGAAGAGAGTGGTAATGGCTATGCTGCAATGGCACTTCTTGAACAGCAGGCGGTTCTTCCTTTGGGCTTCGTCTGGGATGAGGCGTGTGCTCGTGAACAGGTCCCGCATGAGGATGCCTTGATCGGATTGGTTGGCCAGTACGAGGAAGAAGTGCTGAAGGAGCGGTCATGAGTTTTACACAGCTGCTAGAGCATTCAAGACGATATGGAGCAGATTCTTCCTACGTATTGCTTGGAGGAGGAAACACCTCCTGTAAGGAAGAAGGGATTCTCTATGTAAAGGCGAGCGGGCATGCGTTGGCAACTATTGGTGCTGACGGGTTTGTCCGCATGGACCTGAGCAAGATGGAGAAAATCTGGAGCAAGCAATACAGCAGCGATGATGAGAAGAGAGAGGAAGAGGTGCTCTCTTTCATGATGGAGTGTCGTCTTGAGGGAGAGAGTGCACGTCCTTCGGTGGAGGCCCTGCTGCATGCGTTGCTTCCGTTTCGGTATGTAATCCATCTGCATCCAGCATTGGTCAACGGAATAACCTGTGCCCAAGAAGGAAAAGAAGCGGTTGCACGACTATTTGAGAATGCAATCTGGATTGATTTGGTGAAGCCTGGCTTTATTCTTGCCAACGTGGTGAGAAAAGAAATGGAGAAACAGCTCAGCTCGTTGATTTTCTTGCAAAACCATGGGATCTTTGTCGGCGGCGATACGCTTGAGGAGATTGATGAAATCTATCGTCTGGTCATGCAGAGCATAGAACAGAAACTCATAAGAAAACCCGATTTCAGTGAACTTGCAATTTTGGAGCAGGAGAAAGTCGAAAAAACCAAGGCTGAGCTTGCAAGCTATAGTCAATGTGCTGTTCAGGTTGCTTGGAATAAAGAATTTGCTCGCTGTCTTGCCGATGAGAGTTCTTTCTATCCAGTGTCTTCTGCCTTCACTCCCGATCATATTGTCTATGCTGGTTTTAAGCCGCTGTATGTGCACAAAGATGAAAATGTACTTGAAGCGTGCAAGACGTATGCCTCTGAGTATGGAGTCCAACCAAAGATTGTCTGCGTTCAAGAGCTCGGGGTTTTCTCCCTCGGGGAGAAGCCGATGCCGCTATTTCTTGACAGCGTAGCGATCAGCGTTTACACAGAGAGTTTTGGAGGTCCCCGGTTCATGGATGATGCGATGATTGATTTCATCCGAAATTGGGAAGTGGAAAAATACCGAGCTCAGGTGGCAAGTACGTGAGATGACAGTGCTGTTGTCTGAGGAAAATTCTTCTGGAGGGAAGGAAAAGTAAGTGTATTGGTTTCTTTGTACCGTCTGAGAGCTTTCGATTATCCTATGATTGACCCTTTGCTGATAAAATTGTGCTAAAAAATGACTATTCAGTCATTGCGGATTCCTAAAAAGGTGTCAAACTTATAGCTGAGAGTGGAAAGAGATTCTTTGGCTGTTTTTCCTGGCATGGCTAGGTATAAATAGGTTCCGCAAAAGGCGGAATGAGATCACAAAAGGAGTGAGTGTATGAAAAAAGCGTTAATGTTCGTACTTATCGCAAGCTTGGTTTTCAGTAGTGCTTTTGCACAGGGTACCAAAGAACAAGCTACAGGTGAAAAGGAAATTGTAATCTTGGTAAAGAGCATGGGAAATGGCTTCTTTGATGCAGTATTCAGAGGAAGTCAGGAAGCTGCTGCCGAACTTGGCGGTATCAAGACCACCTACATGGGACCCTCACAGGCAACAGCAGAAGGCCAGATCGAGATCATCGAGACCCTGATCGCCCAGCGTGTTGACGGTATTGCCATCAGTGCCAACGATGCAGATGCTCTGATTCCTGTAACCAAGAAGGCAATGGCAGCCGGCATCAAGGTAATCAGCTTTGACAGCGGCATCAATCCTGGTGGACGTATTGTCGATCTGCTTCCCAGTAATGCAGAACTTATCGGCCGCCAGCAGATTCAGCTTGCAGCAGAACTGACCAACTACACCGGTGACGTTGCTGTTCTCTCTGCCTCTGCACAGGCTACAAACCAGAACCTCTGGATCGAGTGGATGAGACAAGAGATCAAGGAACCGAAGTATGCCAATATGAGACTCGTTGAAGTCGTCTATGGCGATGATGCACCGGATAAGAGTTACCGTGAAGCCGTCTCCTTGATGCAGAAGTATCCCAACCTCAAGGCAATCATTTGCCCGACTACCGTCGGTTTGCTCGCTACCGCCCAGGCAGTAAAGGATGCAGGCAAGGTGGGTATCGTAGAAGTTACCGGTCTTGGTCTTCCCTCTGAAATGAAGGGCTACATCCTTGACGGCACTTGCCGCCAGATGGCTTTGTGGAATCCCATCGACCTCGGCTATACCTCCACATACATCCTCGATGCACTGATCAAGGGTACCTCAAAGGGTAGCGTCGGTGAAGTCATTCCTGCAGGTCGCATGAATTCAGTAAAGGTTGAAAAGGATGGTCTCATCTACATGAGCACCCCCTATGTATTCAACAAGGACAACATCGAGCAGTTTGCAGCAATATTCTAAGTTGATATGTATCAGGCTCCCGCATGTATGCGGGAGCCTTTGCTAAGGAGGAACAATGCAGGACGCATTGTTGGAAGTACGCAATCTTACGAAGATATTTCCCGGCATTAGAGCCTTGGATGAAGTGCAACTTACCATACGAAGTGGAGAGGTGCATGCGTTGATCGGTGAAAATGGAGCCGGTAAATCAACCTTGGTAAAAATTCTTACCGGGGTTTATTTCCCCAATGGGGGCACGTTGACGCTTGAAGGCAAAGAGATTTCCTTCAGAAATGCAATTGATGCTCAGAATGCAGGAATCGTAGCGATTCATCAGGAAGCCTCGATGTTTCCTGAACTCAGTGTCACTGAAAATATTTTCATGGGTCATCATCTGCGTCATCCAAAAACCAAGAAACTTGATTGGAAGACGATGGGAGAGCAGACAAAAGCCCTGCTTTCAAAGATGCAGCTTGATATCGATCCAAATACGCTGGTCAAGAATCTCAGCGTGGCAAAGCGCCATATGGTTGAGATCACCAAAGCGTTGAGCCTGGATGCAAAGCTGGTCATCATGGACGAGCCGACCAGTGCACTCACCAAACGCGAAGTGGAGGATTTGTTCCGAATTGTCCGTTCTTTGAAGGAGGAGGGCAAGGCAATTCTATTCATCTCCCATAAGTTTGATGAAATTTTTACAATCTGTGATTATTACACGGTCTTTCGTGATGGAAAATATATAGCCGAAGGAAAGGTGTCCCAAAGCAATGAGGACAGCATCATCAATATGATGATCGGTCGTTCCATAGACCTGCTGTATCCTGAACATACCCCCAATATAGGTGAAGAGATTCTCAAGGTGGAGAACCTCTCGCAACTCGGAGCTTTTAAAAATATCTCGTTCACCCTCCATAAGGGAGAAATCCTTGGACTGTTCGGCCTTGTCGGAGCCGGAAGGAGTGAGGTGGTCAGGACCATTTTTGGGATTGATAAAGCATCGGGTGGCACCATGCTTCTTGAAGGGGAGCCTTTTGCAAGCAAGGATGCACGACAGAGCATGCTCAAGGGAATTGCCCTTGTTCCAGAAGACCGGCAAAAACAGGGCTTAGTGTTAAAAATGAGCTTGACAAACAACATTTCCCTGCCTGTGCTCAAGCAGCTCTCCTTCAAAGGCGTGGTGAATCTGGCCAAGAAGGAACAAGAGTATGTACAGAAGCATGGCAGAAGGATGGAGATAAAAGCTGCAGGGTATCATGTACAGGCCCAGACCCTCTCCGGCGGCAACCAACAGAAAGTGGTACTTGCCAAATGGATAGGGACGGACCCCAAGATTCTCATCCTCGATGAGCCTACAAAAGGCATCGACGTAGCAACGAAGGCAGCTGTGCATCAGTTCATGTGTACCATGGCCGCTAAAGGGGTGGCAATCATACTCATCAGCAGTGAGCTTCCAGAAGTTCTTGGTATGTCCGATCGTATTCTGGTAATGCATGAAGGGTATCAGACAGCCATCCTCGATAGAAGTGAAGCGACGGCAGAGTCAGTCATGCGCGCTGCAATTGCGACGATAGATAAGGAGGCCCTTGATGGCTGAACATATGCTCCCCTCCTTTGTGCGTAAAGCCCTTGCTCGCAGAGAGTCTACCCTGATCATCTTGTTGGCTGTACTTTTGGTTCCCATATCCATCCGCAGTCCACAGTTTCTCTCTGCCAGCAATATAAACAGGATTCTCAATGACATGGCAATCCTGTCAATGGTCGCCATCGGTGAGTTCTTTGTCATTCTTTCCAACGGCATCGATCTCTCAGTCGGTTCCATCATCGCCTTTACCGGGATGGCGACCGGAATGATCAATGAATCTTACCCGGTCGTTCATCCTGTACTGCTTTTGCTTGTTGGTATGAGTATCGGTGCGGTAATGGGTCTTTTCAATGGAGTGCTTGTCGCTTATGGAAAAATTCCTCCGATCATCACTACGCTCGGTACGGTAAATATCTATAGAGGGCTTACCTTCCTCTTGAGCAAGGGAACCTGGGTAACCGCCCATGAGATGAGTGAATCCTATATAGGCTTTCCAAGGACGACCTTTCTCTCAATCTCGCTTCTGCTCTGGATTTCCTTTGTCGTGATTGCTGTTTTTTACTATTTCAGCAAGTTCACCCGTACCGGAAGAGAGGTGTATGCAATCGGGGGTAACCCCACCGCTGCAAAATTTGTAGGCGTGAATGAGAATCGTGTGCGTGTGGTGGTCTTCTTGATCAGTGGAACGCTTTGTGGTCTTGCTGGTGCATTATGGACCGCCCGATATGCTTCAGCGGTCAACGAGATGGCTACAGGTTTTGAGATGCAGGCAGTCGCTGCTTGTGTCTTAGGAGGAGTAAACTTTTCAGGAGGAGCCGGGGGGATCATGGGCGTGGTTCTGGGCACCTTGTTTTTAGGGGTGGTCACCAATGCGCTTCCTGTTGTCTATCTCTCTGTGTTCTGGCAGACCTTTGTCCAAGGATTGATCATACTCATCGCCTTGGCATTGAACACCATAAGCGACCAGAGAAAACAAACGAAACTACTTGCACAGAGGAGAGGCTAGAATATGGCTGAGCAAAAAGATTTTGTGGCAAAAAGTCGTTTGATCGATGAGATGTCACTGAAAAATAGAATGATCGAGTTCTTCACCAAATGGGAAGTGTTGCTCGTAATAATTTTTATCGCGGTATTTGTCTTTTTTACAATCCGAACACCTTTTTTCCTTGATATTTTCAACCTGATGAATGCCACATTCCAATTCTCTGAGCGGTCGTTGATGGCCTTGCCGATGATTTTCATCATCATGTGTGGTGATATTGATATCTCGATCGCATCCATCATTGCCTTGTGTGCCTATGCTGTGGGTAGTGCAGCTCAAGCAGGAGCTTCCATTCCTTCCTTGATGCTTATAGCCTTGTTGGTTGGAACGCTTGCAGGACTCTTCAATGGGCTTATGATCACCAGCTTGAATATGCCGGCGATTGCTGTCACTTTGGCCACCCAATCTATATATCGAGGTATTGCCATCGGTTTGCTTGGGGACCAAGCCAGAACCTCCTTTCCTTCCGGGTATGGGTTTTTCGGCCAGGAGTTCATTGCAGGGACCATCATCCCCTTCGTATTTGTCTTCTATCTGGTCATGGTCGTCATCTTTGCTTTTGTGCTGCACAAGACCACCTATGGAAGAAGGTTGTATGCCATAGGAAATAGTGCTGAAGCAGCACTATTCTCAGGAATCAATGTGAAGAGGACAAGGATTATCAACTTCACTCTCACTGGCTTTTTCTGTGGATTGGCTGCCATTCTTCTCTCTAGCCGCATTCTCTCGGTTCGCTCCAATATAGCCACCGGTTGGGACCTTGAGATCATCACCTTGGTGGTGCTCGGTGGTGTTGCCATCACAGGAGGCCGCGGCTCAGTATATGGGGTGTTTGTTGGATCTTTGCTTGTAGGGTATCTGAAGTTCGGCATGGGTCTGCTTCGATTCAGCGGAACACTGATGACGATCGTCATCGGTTCGTTGTTGATTACTGCTGTCTTGCTTCCTCGCTTGCTGGATCTGTACAAGGCAAACCGGAAACTGAAAATTCAGGCCCAACGGAAGGAGGGATGATGAGAAAAGCCTTTGTCATGCAATTGAAAAAGGGGTGCGAAGCAGAGTACAAGCGCCGTCATGATGAAATATGGCCGCAGCTCAAAACGTTATTGAGTGAACATGGCGTGCATGACTATTCTATTTTTCTTGAACGCGAGAGTGGAAAGCTCTTTGCTTTTCAGCAGGTAACAGGAGAAGGAGGCAGTCAAGACCTCGGTTCAAACCCGATTGTACAACAGTGGTGGGCTTATATGGCCGATCTTATGGAAACTCATCCTGATAATGAGCCGATCTCGATTCCTCTCGAAGAAGTCTTTCATATGGAGTAACACTTTTCTTTCAATTTTGCTTGAAATGGTACATGAAGTAGTATAGAATCGAAAGCGTTACGAAAGTGTATTGAAAGCAGGAGAGAAGATAATGATAGGACTTTCCGCTAGGGAAGAGAAAATACTCAAACTGCTGAAAAGTGGTGAAGAGTACCCTGTGACCCGCCTCAGCCAAGAGTTGGGTGTTTCTGCGGTCACCATTCGGGGCGATTTGAGGGATTTGGATGCAAAAGGCTTGGTTGTCCGTTCTCATGGACGGGTGATTGTAGCCTCTGCTCCACAATCAGCCTTTCGAAATGAGGCAAATACCGCCCAAAAAGAGTTGATAGCTAAATTGGCAGCCACCTTGGTCAAGGACAATGACTTCATCATGATCACCAACGGTTCGACCTGTTCCCTGCTGCCAAGATATCTATTTGGAAAGCGCAATATCCGGGTGGTGACCAACTCAACGCTGATACTTCCCTATGCAAGGGCCAACAGCCAGCTCAATGTTACGTTGGTAGGTGGTGAGTATCGAGCAGAAGCGGAGGCTCTTGTAGGACCGGCTGCCATCAGTCAGATTGAAAATTACCACGTTTCCACCACATTTTTCGGCACTGATGGTTTTACCATGGAGTATGGGCTTACCACCAGTTTGATTGAAAATGCACAAGTGGTGCAACGGATGTGTTCACAGGCAACAAGACGTGTTCTATGCGTCGATTCCTCAAAAGTTGGGAATCGTGGTTTTGTACGGATCATGCCCATTACAGAGATTGATACCATTGTCACCGACAGTGGATTCCCCACGGACCTTGTCGCCGAGCTCGAAGAGCTTGGTGTCGAGGTCCTGATTGCATAGGAGAGAAAGAGGATGGCACAACAGGTAGTGATGCCCAAGCAGGGAAATTCAGTGGAATCCTGCATCATTGTTGAATGGAAAGTACAGGTAGGGGATACCGTCACCACAGGTGATGTACTTTGTTCAGCTGAAACGGATAAATCGACCATTGATGTAGAGTCGAGTGCTGATGGAGTGGTATTGGCCCGGCTTTTTGAAGAAGGGGCGGATGTCCCGGTCATGGTCCCGATTGCTCTCATCGGTGAGGCAGGAGAACAGGTTGAGCTTGTTGAAAATACAGTACAACAGGAAGAAGAAAAGCCTGTTGAGCAAGAATCGCAAGAAGTAAAGCTTGCTGTATCAACACCTGCAACTGCTGAGAAAGCAAGTGGAGCTAGCCCACGGGCTCGAAACCTTGCATCCTCTCTTGGTGTGGTGCTCGATACCGTACAACCATCAGGGCCTAAAGGCAGAATCATTGAACGGGATGTGCTCGCTGTTCAAACAGAGCCCTTGAGTCCAGTTGCCAAAGAGCAGGCGCTCAAACAAGGCATCAGTGCCCCGAAGAGCGGCAGTGGTATCGGGGGAAGAATCCTTTCTTCCGATCTAGGAAAAGAACAGCCATCTGTTGCAGTACCTACTGTAAGCAGTGTCCCGATACAAGAGAGTGTAGTTGAGATTCCTGTCAAGGGAGTGCGCAAAGTTACTGCCCGCAGGATGATGGAGTCGATTCATTCCACCTGCCAGCTTACGCTGCATGCCTATGCCGATGCACGTGCTCTCAAGCGCCTGCGCTCTGGCTTCAAGAATGCCCGACTAGAACTTGGCTTGAACAACATCACCATCGGGGACTTGGTTCTCTTTGCCGTCTCGAGGACGCTTTTGCAGTTTCCAGCCTTCAATGCGCATTTCCTCGGTGACAAAATACTGCAGTTCAATCATGTGCATCTCGGAGTAGCTACAGACACGCCAAGAGGATTGCTTGTGCCGGTAGTGCGAAACAGTGACATGCTCAGCCTCAGGCAACTTTCAGAGGCCTCCAAGGTCTTGATAGGCAAATGCAAGGATGGGACAGCTCAAACCGATGAAATCACCGGTTCAACGTTCACGGTCAGCAATGTAGGAGCCTTTGGGATTGAAGCCTTCACTCCAGTACTCAATGTGCCTGAGGTCGCGATTCTCGGGGTGGGTGGTATCATGCTCAAGCCGATAGCTGATAGCGATGGCGCTGTTCAGTTTATTGAGCACATAGCTCTTTCTCTTACGATGGATCATCAGGCTGTCGATGGTGCTGATGCCGCACGCTTCTTGAAAGCCTTGATGGACAATATCGCCTCGATTGACCTCCTGATGGCCCTGTAGGAGGGTAGGTATGGACTCTTATGATTTGATAGTGGTCGGCAGTGGGCCTGGTGGCTATGTTGCTGCAGAACGAGCTGGTGCGTTGGGGAAAAAGGTATTGCTGATCGAAAAAGCATACTATGGAGGTGTGTGTACCAACTGGGGTTGCATACCGACAAAAAGCTTGCTCAATAGTGCTAAACTCTATACTCATGCATTGCACTCAGAATCTTTTGGAGTTAAGGCTTCCTCGGTCACATTCAGCTTGTCCGATGCGATGGCTTGGAAGGAAGAGACGATCAAGACGCTGCGCTCCGGCATAGAATTCTTGATGAAGTCAAACAAGGTGGATACTGTCTTTGGTGAAGCTCAATTCATCGATGCACACCATGTACAGGTCGAAAACAAGATATATGAAGGATCGTATCTGATTATAGCCACAGGCTCATCAGCCTTTATCCCTCCTATTGAGGGAGCTGCCTTATCTCATGTGCTTACCAGCACGGAGATTCTTTCCCTTGATGAGATTCCTTCTTCGCTTGTAATCATCGGTGGCGGAGTGATCGGTATAGAATTTGCTTCTTTCTTCTCCATGATAGGAACCAAGGTCACCGTCATCGAGATGATGGATGAGATTCTCCCCATGATGGATCCTGAGTTTGCCAAACTGATGAGACGCGAGTTGAAGCAGGTCACCTTCCATTTGGGCTGCAAGGTTGGAAAGATTGATAAAGAGAGCGTGTATTACACAGATGCAAAGGGCGAACAGAAAACAGTGGATGCTTCCTTGGTTCTCATGAGTGTTGGACGTAAGCCCAATACGCAGGGCCTTGAGAACCTGGCGCTTGAAATTGATCGCCGTGGAATAGTGGTCGATGACCGCATGCAGACCAATGTGGCCAACATCTATGCAATCGGCGATGTCAACGGCCGCAGCTTACTCGCTCACAGCGCTTCACGCATGGCTGAGGTTGCTGTAGCCAATATCTTCGGTTCCAAACGCATGCGCATGCGCTATCATGCGATTCCCTGGGCAGTATATGGCAATCCAGAGGCTGCTGGTTGTGGCCTGACCGAAAGAGAAGCCAAGGAGCAAGGCATCGATGTGATGGCACAGACCGTGCAGATGCGTGCCAATGGACGTTTCTTGGCCGAGCATGGAAAAAAGGGTGCAGGTCTTGTGAAGGTGATCTGCTCAAAAGAGACCAAGGCAATCCTCGGCATCCATCTTTTGGGACCTTATAGTAGCGAGATGATCTGGGGTGCTTCAGCCCTGATCGAGGCTGAGCTGAGAGTCCAAGACGTAAAAGAGATCGTATTTCCACATCCAAGTGTATCAGAGTTGATCAAGGATGCGTGTTTCGCACTAGACCATTCCCTTTAGGATTTTAAAGATAAGGAGTTATCATCATGTCCAAAGCATTACCGTTTGATCCAGCTGAGATTCGAAAGAAAGAGACCATCAAGATTCCTTCGATTCCGGTGAACCAATATGAGAGCAATTTCAAGAAAGAGCTCAAGACGTATGGCAAAGAGCGCTTGGTTCGTGTCTATTACGACATGCTCTTGATTCGAAAATTCGAGACCATGCTCGACACCATCAAGAAGGAAGGTGTGTACCAAGGAGTCAGCTACAACCATAAAGGCCCAGCCCACCTTTCAGCAGGGCAGGAGAGTGCCGCGGTAGGGCAGGCGATGGTCCTTGAACCCGAAGACCAGATCTTCGGCAGTCACCGCAGCCATGGAGAGATCCTGGCAAAGAGTCTGAGTGCCATTCAGAAGATGAGCGATGAAGACTTGCTTTCTATCATGCAGTCCTTCATGGATGGACAGACCTATAAAGTAGTCGAAAAACATTTCGCAGGCAAAGATATCAAGGATTTGGCTGAGAATTTTGTACTGTATGGTGCCTTAGCTGAAATTTATGCAAAGAAGACAGGCTTCAATGCAGGCCTTGGCGGTTCGATGCATACCTTCTTCAAACCTTTTGGCAGTATGCCGAACAATGCCATAGTAGGCGGTTCTGCTACCATTGCTGTGGGTGCGGCCTTGTATAAGAAGATCAATCGCAAGAAGGGAATTGTCATTGCCAACATCGGTGACGGTTCGCTTGCCCGTGGTCCAGTCTATGAAGCCCTGGTTCTCTCCTCCATGGACCAGTATAAGACGCTTTGGGATGACAATCCCGGCTACCCTCCCTTCATGCTCAACTGTTTTGACAACCTCTATGCAATGGGTGGACAGCCGATCGGTGAGACGATGGGCTACAAGGTTGCAGCCAGGATGGGTGCAGCGATCAACGAACATGCGATGCACACCGAGCGTGTTGATGGGTTCAATCCCTTGGCTGTTGCTGAGGCGACAGCAAGAAAGAAAGAGCTTCTGATCAAGGGCGAGGGTCCTGCCTTCATGGATACCTTGACCTATAGGTACAGTGGTCACAGTCCGAGTGATGCTATGACCTACCGCAGCAAGGAAGAGCTTGAGGCCTTCAAGAACCAAGACCCCATCGTAGCGTACGGCAACTATCTGATCAGCAATGCGTTGGTGAGCCAAGAAGAGCTTGATCAGTTTGATGTACTCTTGGAAGGGAAGATGAAGAGAACCTTGGAGATTACTGTCGATGAAAAGCTCAGCCCTATGGTTGATGAAGCTTTCATTGAATCTGTGATGTTCTCAAACACAACAGTAGAAAAGTTTGATGATGCAGAGCCTGTTTTGCTGCAGAAGCTTGAGGAGAATCCTCGGGTACAACAGATAGCACGAAGAAGTCGTTATGCCTATGACGAAAACGGTAAGGAACTACCTGCTGCAAGGCAATACCAGTATCGTGATGCAGTCTTTGAAGCCATGGCCCATCGGTTTGCCATCGATCCCACCATGATAGCCTATGGAGAGGATCATCGTGATTGGGGTGGTGCTTTTGCCTGTTACCGTGGCCTCACTGAGTTGCTTCCTCCCTCCCGATTCTTCAACTCTCCCATTGCCGAGTCCTCTATTGTCGGAAGCGGTGTAGGGTATGCTATGGCAGGCGGACGGGCTGTTGTTGAGTTGATGTACTGTGACTTCCTCGGTTGTGCCGGAGATGAGGTTTTCAACCAGATGCCCAAGTGGCAGGCGATGAGCGCAGGCGTACTGAAGATGCCTTTGGTATTGCGTGTGTCGGTTGGAAACAAGTACGGGGCACAACACTCACAGGAGTGGACAAGCATGGTGGCTTCTGTTCCCGGCTTGAAGGCGATGTATCCTGCAACTCCGTATGATGTGAAGGGCCTGCTCAATTATGCACTTCGAGGCACCGATCCGGTAGTGTTCTTTGAGAGTCAGAAGCTCTATGGAATCGGAGAAATGTTTGTCAAAGAAGGCGTTCCTGAGGGGTATTATGAAATACCTGAAGGGGAGCCGGCTATCAGGAAGGAAGGTAAGGATGTTACCCTCATTGCTCTTGGCCCTGCCCTCTATACTGCAATGAATGCTGCAACTGAATTGAGTAAGTACGGCCTTGACGCTGAGGTGATCGACCTCAGATGGATCAATCCTCTTAAATATGAGCTTCTGATCGAGTCAGTGAAGAAAACAGGAAAGGTAGTGTTGGTAACCGATAGTTCTGAACGTGGAAGTTATCTGCACACAGTTGCTTCCAACCTGAGCAGACTTGCCTTCGACTATCTTGATGCTCCTGTTGTTGTCGTGGGTTCCAAGAACTGGATTACTCCTCCGGCAGAGATGGAAGAGTACTACTTTGCCCAGGCATACTCGTTGCTTGATGCAATACATGAACAGATTGTGCCTCTGCCCAATTACGTGGCGAAGCAGAACTTCACCGATGGTGAATTCTTCAGGACCAGTAAAAAAGGTGTATAACTGAAAAAAGGGAGATGTATGGATATTCTACAATTAGAGAAGGCCATCAATGCTGCCGATTTTACAACTCGCCTCGATGCGAGTCGTAAGATCGGCTCCCTGATTAAAACAGGGGAATTTTCACCTGCTGTCTTGGAGGAGGTGAACAATCATGTGCATACCACGTACTCTTTCAGTCCCTATGAACCTGCAGCGGCAGCATACGCCGCCTTGAAAGCAGGCCTTGGGATAGTCGGCAGCATCGATCATGACTCCATCGGCGCTGCAGATGAAATGCTAACAGCCGGTGAACAGTTGGGCATTGCCACTACAGTTGGGTTTGAACTACGCGTGAGTTTTCTTGATACGCCATTGGCCAAAAAGAAAATCAACAATCCCGACAGTGAAGGCATTGTCTATATGTGTGTACATGGTGTTCCCAAACAGCATATTCCGACAGCCAAAGCGTTCCTTGCACCCTTGCAGGCAGTGAGAAACCGTAGAAACAAAGAGCAGGTTGAAGCTTTGCAGTCGCTTGTGGGCGGCTATGGGTTTGAGTTGGATTTTGAACGGGATGTGCTTCCTCTTTCTCACTATGGGCAGGGAGGTTCGGTAACTGAGCGACATATTCTCTACGCCATGGCAAGACAGAGCATACAGATGTTCGGTAAGGGAGAAAGACTGGTAGGGTTCTTGAAGAATGACCTGAAGATATCCTTGGCAAACAAAGTGGAAAGCTGGTTGCTTGATGAACAGAATCCCCATTATGCCTATGATCTTCTAGGCGTGTACAAGAGCAACTTTCTCTCAAGGTTTTTTATTCAACCGAGTAAAGAGGAATGTCTTGATGTTAGGAACGTGGTCGATTTTGCAAATAGCATCGGTGCAATCGCTGCATATGCCTATCTTGGGGATGTTGCAGAGAGTGTGACCGGAGATAAGAAAGCAGAGAAGTTTGAGGACGATTTTCTAGAAGAGCTTTTAGATCTCTTGGTCGACTGTCGCTTTCCTGCTATCACCTACATGCCTCCTCGAAATACGATCGAGCAGATGAGTCGGCTGCAGGCGCTTGCCAAGGAGCGCAATTTGATGGAAATAAGTGGAGTTGATATCAATTCAAGTCGGCAAAGCATGAACTGCCCTGAGTTGCTTGGACCTTCTGCACGGCATCTTGTATCCAATGCCTGGGCGTTGGTAGCTCACGAAAAACTCAGTTCTGTAGATCCTGCTCTGGGCTTGTTCAGCAAAGATAATCCATTATCGCATAAGAATCTTGATGAGCGGCTCTCTGTATATGCGTCATTGGGAAGAAGGATGGATGCTCATAATCCACTTGGTTTGATAGAGATACTGAAGAAGGAGTTGCTATGACCTTTACCGATCGTTTAGCGTATGAGATTCCACCTCTTGTAAGAGGCTTGACCTTTGATGGTCAGAAAGGTCTGTTTGTCCATGCTGTGACAGGTAAAAAAGTTGACCTCATGCTCAACCCTGTCTCCGAATCGATGGAAGAAACAGTGGTTCAGTGGAAAAGACTACTGGATGCCTATACCGAGGAGCGTCGAGTATATCCTGCAGTAATAGGGATTGGGGAAACTGATTTTACCTATGGCTTGGGCACCAATTATGATGAAGCAGTTCGTGCCGAGGGTGTAAGTGCCCTACCGGTTCTGCCTCCTAGCGATAGTCGTAGTGATGTGGTCAGAGACAAGATTGTCTTGGTAACCGGGGGAGCCCAGGGGTTTGGTGAAGGCATGGTTCGTTCACTCGTTGAGCAGGGCTCCTTTGTCTATATTGCCGATATGAATGAGCAAGGAGCAAAGAAACTGGCTGATGAGCTGAATTATGAGGCTTGCATCACCGTAGCTAAGAGCCTCGCTGTCAATGTAACCGACGAAGCAAGTGTAGAGGCGATGATGAATCAGGTGGCTCTGGAAACCGGCTCTCTTGATGTGTTTGTTTCCAATGCCGGGGTTCTTCGAGCCGGGTCGGTCAAAGCGATGAGTCTTGGTGATTTTCAGTTTGTCACCAATGTTGATTATACCGGGTTTTTCATTTGCACCAAATTTGCATCACGTCAACTTGGATTGCAGAATCTGAGCTCAAAGTCTTATTTTACTGATATCATCGCTATTTCCAGCAAGTCAGGCTTGGAGGGGTCGAACAAGAATGGAGCCTACGCAGGGGCAAAATTCGGAACCATCGGTTTGACCCAGAGCTTTGCCTTGGAGCTGATAGAGGACAATATAAAGGTCAATGCAATCTGTCCTGGGAATTTCCTAGATGGTCCACTTTGGTCGGATCCTGAGAAAGGCTTGTTCGTACAGTATTTACAAGCCAAAAAGGTTCCGGGGGCAAAAACCATCGAAGATGTGAGAAGGTTCTATGAATCAAAAGTGCCTATGAACCGTGGATGTCGTACAGAGGATGTCATGAAGGCTCTTTTATACATAGTCGAACAGACCTACGAGACAGGACAAGCGGTTCCTGTCACCGGTGGCCAGGTCATGCTAAATTAGGAGTAAGGAAAGATATGAAAACACGTGCGATCCGCCTTTATGGAGTAAATGATCTCCGCCTCGAAGAGTTTGAACTTCCTCAGATTGCTGAAGATGAGATTTTGGCAAAAGTAATCACCAACAGCATCTGCATGAGTGACCATAAGGCTGCAGAACAGGGGCCTTCCCATAAACGAATACCTTCTGATATTGCTCAGAATCCTATCATACTCGGTCATGAGTTCTGTGGTGAGATTGTCGAGGTCGGCAAAAAGTGGCAGGACCAATTCAAGGTAGGCTCTCGATTCTCAATCCAGCCGGCACTCAACTACCAAGGGACTCTGGACGCCCCGGGGTACTCATTTCAGTATATCGGCGGTGATGCCACGTATGTCATCATTCCTCATCAGGTCATGGAACTCGATTGCTTGCTTCCCTATGATGGGGATGCCTTCTTTCTTGGAAGCCTTGCCGAGCCAGTATCATGTGTAGTGGGTACGTTCCATGCGATGTATCACACAACAAACGGCTCTTACGTCCATCAGATGGGTATAGTTGAGGGAGGCAATCTTGCAATCCTTGCAGGGGTGGGTCCGATGGGGCTGAGCGCCATCGATTATGCCCTGCATAACACACATCGCAAACCTGGACGTTTGGTGGTTACCGATATTGATGATGATCGTCTTGAGCGTGCTGCACAGCTTTATAGCGTGGATGATGCAAAGGCGAACGGCGTTGAGTTGGTGTACCTCAACACCAAAGATTGCGACGATCCTGTTGCAACAATGATGGAGCTGACCCAAGGTCACGGCTATGATGATGTCATGGTCATGGCCCCGGTACGGGCACTGGTTGAACAGGCTGATGCCATCCTTGCAAAAGACGGGTGTCTGAACTTCTTTGCCGGTCCGAACAAGACAGACTTCAGTGCAACTTTGAACTTCTATAATGTACATTACGCTTCCACCCATATTGTTGGAACCAGCGGTGGCAATACCGAAGATATGAGAGAATCACTGATGCTGATGGAGAAAGGCTTGATCAATCCTGCGGCCATGGTAACCCATATCGGTGGTCTTTCTGCTGTCCCTGAGGCTGTGATCAACCTTCCGAATATTCCTGGTGGGAAAAAGATGATGTATACACATCTAGATTTCCCCCTTACCGCTCTGACCGATTTGGCCGAGCTGGGTGCATCAAATCCTGTATTTGCAGAGCTCGCCAAACTTGTGGATAAGCATAATGGACTGTGGTCCGTAGAGGCTGAAGCCTATCTATTGGCCAACTGCACAAAGCGAATCAAGGAGTAAGGATGAAAAAGCATATTGCCATCGACTTGGGAGCCTCCAACGGTCGGGTTCTGGTGGGTGACTTGGGTCAATTTGAAGTTGTGCACAGATTTGTTACCCAAAACGACAAGATATTGGGAGAGTTGTATTGGAATCTCCAGAGCTTGTTTGCCGAGATACTGATCGGTCTGAAGAAAGCTTTTTCCCAGTATGGGGATCAGATCAGCTCCATCGGTATCGATACGTGGGGCGTGGACTATGTATTGGTGGATGAGTCAGGAGCTCTCGTCTCCTTGTGTTATCACTATCGGGACAGCCGTACCGATGGTCTTATTGAGGAAGTTTCAGATCAGCTCGGTGGCAAGATGCGTATTTTTGAAGAGACAGGAATTGCTTTTCAGCCATTCAATACGCTCTTTCAACTTGCAGCAATGAAGCGTGACCGTCCTCAGGCTCTCAAAGCAGCTGCAAGATATCTTTCTGTTCCCGACCTGCTGGCCTACTGGCTTACCGGTGTGATGAAGAATGAGCGTTCGCACGCTTCCACCACACAGTTGTATAACCCAAGAACCGGCTCTTGGGCATGGCCCATCATTGATGAGATGGGTTTTGAACGTTCTTTGTTTGGTGAGATCGTAGATAGTGGCACCATCCTTGGTCCCTTGACCAAAGAGATATGCCACGAGCTTGGAGCCTCTGCCGATGTCCTGGTCATTGCTACGGGAGCCCATGATACAGCAAGTGCTGTAGCGGCAGTTCCTGCCTCAAAGGATGAGACCCCGCTCTATATTTCAAGTGGAACTTGGTCATTGTTGGGCGTTGAGCTCTCTGAACCCCGTACTGATGAGCAGGCTCTCTCTAGTGGATTTACCAATGAGGTGTCGGCAAGTGGTCAGATTCGGTTTCTCAAGAACATCATGGGCATGTGGATCCAGCAGGAGTGTGTACGATATTGGGAAGCACAGGGCGAGGCGATCAGCTGGAAAGAATTGGATGAAGAAACTCTGGTCTGTAGCGCCTATGAAGGGTACATCGATCCTTCAGACACCCGTTTCTTGAAGCCCAACAGGTATGACAATCTTATGATCGATCGAATCAATGCCTGGTGTACGGAGCACAAAATGAAGTGCCCTTCGAGCAAGGGTGAATACATGGTGGCCATCTATAGAGGTCTCGCTAAAGCGTATGCAAAGGCAATACGGGATCTTGAAACGGTGCTGGGTAAAAAGTTCACCTCCTTGTACATCATAGGAGGCGGGTGCAAGAACGAGATTCTCGATCAATGGACAGCTCAAGAGACCTCACTGACCGTCTATGCCGGCCCGGTGGAAGCCACGGCGCTCGGAAATCTCGTTGTGCAGGCGTGGGCAACCGGTGAACTTGAAGATCTTCAGCAGGGTCGCGATCGTATCCGAGAAGAACAGAAGGTAAAAGTCTTTCATCCGTAATCAGGTAAAACCAGCTTTCGTATAGAAAGCTGGTTAGCCTATGTACTCTCTTCTCTCAGACTGATGAGATCTCTGAGTTCATCATCCGATAGTTCGGTCAGCCATGTTTCACCCTTGGTTACTACTTGTTGCACCAACTCCTGTTTTGTAAGCAGCATCTCGTTGATTTTCTCTTCGAAGGTGCCTTTGGTAATCAGTCGATGGACCTGTACATTCTTGTCCTGTCCAATTCTGAAAGCTCTATCGGTTGCCTGATTTTCAACCGCTGGGTTCCACCATAGATCGTAATGGATGACATGGCTCGCTGCTGTAAGGTTCAACCCTGTTCCCCCTGCTTTTATGGAGAGAATCATAAGATACGCAGAGGGATCGGTTTGGAATGCCTCAACCATGCTGTCGCGTTGAGCCCTGCTCGAACCTCCGTAGAGAAACAGTCCTTTTTCTCCCAGCTGGTCTTGAAAGACTTCTTGCAGAAGATGCCCCATCTGTGCATATTGGGTGAAAATAAGAACCTTCTCTCCTCGGTCATGGATGGTCTTGATGAGATCTAGCAGCAGGGTTGTCTTTCCTGATAGTGCAGCCTCCTTCCCGGCCGTCTCACAGTAGAGAGCAGGATGGCAACATACTTGTTTCAAGGCTGTCATCAGAGCAAATACAGCACCTTTTTTACTTATTCCGTCCTTGTCTTGGAGTGTCTTCTCTGTCTGTTCAACAATCTGTTGATAGAGTACTTTCTGCTCGAGTGTAAGATTGGCATACTTGTCAGAGACCAATTTATCAGGAAGGTCTGCGATGACCGTCTTATCGGTCTTAACCCTTCTGAGCATCAAAGGTGCGGTGAGGGTCTTGAAAGCTTGTGATGTACGAGCATCTTGATAGCGTTCAATAGGAATAGAGTACTGCTGCACGAAACTAGCTCTAGATCCCAGATACCCTTTCATCACGCTATCGACGATACTGTAAAAATCGAGCAGACGGTTCTCCACCGGGGTGCCGGTGAGTGCCAAGGCCCAGTCATATTTGATTTTTTGTACTGCTTTGCTTTGGCTTGTTTGGTTGTTCTTTATGTTTTGTGCTTCGTCCAAGATAGCGACGGAGAATTTGGTTTTGCAAAGGAGCTCGGTATCGTTTCGCACCGTCGCATACGTAGTGATGATACAGTGTGCTTTTTCTTGTTCGCTACGCTTTTGCCCATGAAAAGCATAGGTTGAAAGACTTGGAGTAAAGCGATTGATTTCAGCTATCCAGTTTGAGATCAGTGAGGCAGGTACGATGATCAGAGCGGGCTTTTTAAGATGTATCACCTTTCTTTCCTGCAGGTGGGCAAGCAAGGCGATTACCTGAACGGTCTTTCCTAGTCCCATATCATCGGCAAGCAGAGAACCCAGGCCGATGTTGTGGTTGTGTACCAGCCATTGATAACCCCGCTCTTGATACGGCCTGAGTTGTGCAGTAAAGCAAGCAGGTAGTTTTGCCGATTTTTGGGCGAGCAAGGAGTCAAATACATCCTTCACCTGTTTGTCAGCAATAATCGGCTGATCTTCAAAAGTTCCCAGAAGATGGGCTTTGAGTAAGTCAAGCGAAGAAAAACGCAGCTCTTTTTCCATTCGCTTTTTTAACTTCAGGATCTCTTTCTCGTCTAGATGCACAAATTGTCCCTTGAACTGTACGTAGGAACGACCTTTTTCAATCATCTGATCCAAGACGTGTGGATCGATGGAATCATCACCGATTTGCAGCTTCCAAGATACAGAAAGTAGTTCTTTCAGCGAGACGAAGCTTTGTGCTGCCTCATTCGAGGTTTTGCTGATGGCCACCCTAAGGTGGGGTGTGAGCGCTTTTTTCAGGGATTTGGGAATGATCAGAGACACTCCCAAGGCACTGAGTATGTCCATTGCAGCAAACCAGGATTGCAAAAATGCATCGCCTCCAACCAAGGTGGTACCATTGTTTTTCAACGCTTCATGTATCTCAGGAAGATATGTCCCTAACAGGCTTAGGTCTCGCAGTAATGCCGCACAATCATTCTTCTGTGAAAGATGGTTTGAAAGGGGTTGTGTTTGTTGGTTTCCTTCCTGGACCTTAATTTCACAGATAAAGGTATCATCTGCATGTTCCTTGAGGCAAATGACTGGATGAACTTTACTCGAAGATAAAAAGAGTCTTCCAAGCCAAAGTTGCATTGCCAACGGATTGCCCCTCTGTGAGAATGAGGATGGTTGATACAGTTTGCCTTGGAAGAAGAGCGTGTGCTCGTCCGAATCAGCAATTTTTTCCTCAGGGATCAGTATTTGCATATACGCTGAAGCAAAAAGACTCACCAGTTGATTGACTTGCTGTTCTGAATTCAATGCATCAGTATCGAGATACACCAGATTCTTTCCAGCGAGAAGGGAGGCAAGCTGGTCTCTGATATGACGGATTGAGGGATTGAAAGATGCAGCAATCCATCGTATAAGATACGTATCTTTTGATATTGAAAGAATATCAGGGACTACAGCATGGTTTTCAAGCAGTCGAAGGGCAAAGCTATGAGTAAGCAGGAGTATCTGCAGATGAAGAGGGTATGTCTCCCTGTTTTGAAGGGAAAAGGCTTGAAGATAGGTGAGTAATTCCTGAATATTCGATTCTTTGAAGGATTGCTTTTGGCTCCCTCTCGATACAACGATATTCGCTTTGCCTTTTTTATAGGTTACCTTGCATGTATCATACAGAATCCTTGGCTGTTGCTCTGCTGTTTCAATCGAGCTGAGCAACGCTTTGGTTTTTTTGGAAAGATCTTTTACGAACACAAGGTAATCACGTTTGAAATCACGGTCAGGGCAGAATAAGGGTTTTGCAAGAAGAACCTGCTCCAAGGTGGGCAGCATATCGGTGATCGTGGAGAAGTCTATCTCATTTGTATCGTGCACCAACTCAGTGTTTGTCGGTTCTGTCAAAGAAAGGAACGTGGGGATGCTCTCCTTCTTGTGCTCGTTTTCATCGAGCAGGGCTTGTTTCAGGTCCAAGCCATGCAGGCGGAAGATGAGAAACGGGTCCTTGTCAATTTCATTGGCGATCATGTAGATGACTGCTGCAAGGTGCTTGCACGGGACTGCCCAGTCCGGGCAACTGCATTGCATTCCCAAATCTCTCCATGAACGGGGAAAGAGCTGTATTTTTTTCTTCTGACATTCTTCATGAAGTTCAACAGGAAGCAATCCTGCATGCAATTGGCTCAAATAGTAAGGACTTGTCTTAATGACCTCAAGAATTTCCTTGACCTCAAGCGGGCTGAACTGCTTGGCCTTGACCATTACCTTGTAAGGAGTTCTCCTTGTACCTTGGACGGAGGCCTGAATCAGGGTATCATTTAGTACTATCTTCAGAACTGAACCGTTTCTTGCGTAGCGAACCCCTCTAGGCAGACGATTGGAAAAATCAATCTGCTCAAGAGCATCGAGAAATCGCTCTCCCCACCAAGTATTGCCGAATTGGATATTTGCCATGACCAATACTACGATGATTTGTCAGTATAGTGCTAGTGTCGGCATGATTATGTAAACGTTTACACATTTTATTGACAAACTCCTGTCATGGTGGGAAGATACAACAACCTGCAGAACGAGGAAAGGGGAGAGTATGAGCAAACGGGAGAACGCCACGATCAAGGATGTTGCCAATCTAGCTGGTGTCTCGATTGCCACCGTCAGCAGGGTGCTGAATAATCTCGGAGTGGTGAATCCTGAAACCGAGCGAAAGGTGCTCAATGCGGTCAGTATGCTTCACTATCAGCGAAATGCGGTCGCCCGTTCTTTAAAACTGAAGAAAACGAGAACCATCGGGGTCATAGTGCCTGAAATATCCAATACCTTCTTTGCCGAGATCGTAGAGCAGTTAGAAAAAGTATTAGGTCCGCTTGGGTATGCCTTGTTGCTGTGCAGTTCTGAAAACAGCATAGCTGAAGAGAAGCGCAAGCTGCAATTGTTGCTTGAACGCAATGTTGATGCTCTGTTGGTAATCCCAACTAGTGATGTGGGGTCGCACTTCCTGGAGATTAATTTCGATCATGTCCCTTTGGTCATGCTCGACCGAAAGATTGAAGGAATTTCGTGTGATGTGGTGCTGACCGACAACCGAAAGGGTGCTTATGCGGTTACCTCTGCTTTGATCAGGGAAGGGAGGACTCGTATAGGATTTCTTGGAGGTGATGTACATGTCCATACTTCGCAAGAGCGCTTGCATGGTTTTCTTGATGCCATGAAAGAGCACTCCCTTACTGTTGACGCAGGATTTATCTTGCTTGGTGGGATGACTCAAAAGGCTGGATACGCTCTCATGCAAAAGGCTCTTGCAAAGGGTGATTGTCCCACCTCCTTTTTCGTAGTCAATGATATGGTACATATCGGAGCCACCAGTTACTTGATGAGTCAGGCCCCGATAGAGATACGCTCAACGATTGCGTTTGCAACGTTTGACTATCTGTATTATGCTCCTCTGCTGCAGTTTTGCCATTATGCGGTTGTTCAACCTATCGTGCAGATGGGTGAGAGGGCTGCAGACCTGTTGATCAGGCGGTTGGAGGGTGATTTGAGTGGTTTTCCCTCGACAGTGGTCATTCAACCGAGTTTGCATGCTATGCTCGAGCTTGAGGCACTTGAAAAAACGTTGTAAAGGTACTTCATCTATACTCGCCGTTGTGGCATTATAGGCCAAGAGGTTTTTATGGAATTGATGCTAGATACTGCAAATCTTGCAGAGATTGAGAAGGCACTTGAGTATTATCCCATCAGTGGGATTACCAGCAATCCTACCATCATCAAGGCCGAAGGTGGTGTCCCCTTTTTCAGTCATATGAGAGCTGTCCGCACTCTTATCGGGCAAGAGCGTAGTTTGCATGTACAAGTCATTGCCCAAGAAGCCCAAGCAATTATAAGGGAGGCCGAGAAGATTCTTTCTGTCTTAGGCGAGGAAACCTATATAAAGATTCCCGTTACCCAGGAAGGGCTGAAGGCCATCAAGACGCTGTCCTCTAGAGGGGTCAATATCACAGCTACTGCCATTTATACTACGTTCCAAGGTATTTTGGCGATGCTATCCGGTGCTCGGTATCTGGCAGTGTACTACAACCGCATGCTCAATATTGATATAGATGCTGCGAAGGTGATCAAGGAACTCAGCGGGCTTCTTTGGGCAAACACAACCAAGACACAGGTCTTGGCGGCGAGCTTCAAGAACATCAACGAAATTACGACTGCCTATGCATGTGGAGCGAGTTGTTGTACTGTACCCCCGCATCTGCTTACCACCGCCCTGACGATGCCGTCCATCACCAAGGCTGTTGATGATTTTTCGAATGATTGGGAAGCGGTATATCAGAGCCAAACGCTCCTTGACCTCTAGTTTGAGTAGGTTTCTTCTAAAAACTTCACAGCCTGCTCGATGTTCTGCAATGCACGGTTTACATTTGCTTTGGGTGTCCCAAAATTAAACCGAACAAAATAGCGATAATCCTCACCACCAAACCAAGTGCCATCATTTACGGCAATCGATGCCCTTTGTCCGAAGAAGCGTGATAGCAGACCTCCAGAAGGGCTGAGGCTCCGATCATACAGTTCTGGATTGGCCTTTGCGTCAGCTTCTACGAGGCTCAGTATTTCTGAGCAATCAAGCAGGGCGATGAAAGAAGCCTGGGGGCGAATAAAATGTATCGAGGGAATCCTTGTTTCAAGAAATGTTTCTATGCTTGTTGCTGTTTCTTGCAGGTATTGAAGCAAGGCTTGGATGTACGGCAGGCCTTTTTCATACGCTGCAAGGGCTATGGTGGTAGCAAAGTTTGATGTTCCACTGAGAAAAAGTTGCTCGAGGCGAGTTATAAATTGTTCTCTCAGCACTTGGTTGTTGAAGAGTGTTATCGAGTAATGCTCTCCTGCAATATTGAAGGTTTTCGAGGGAGCCATGCACACTATGGCCTCACAACCGGTTTCTTGTGCAACCTCAAGAATGCTGACATGCTCTGTAAATGAGAGATCGGCATGGATTTCATCACTGATGATGAGCACATTCTGTTCTTTGGCAATGTTGCACAGTCGAGTCAATTCTGCTTTGCTGAACACTAGGCCAGATGGATTGTGGGGATTGCAGAAAATCAATATCTTTGCTTTGGTGCAAAGCCTTTCAAAGGCCTCCCAATCAAGGCTGAAGCGATGATTGTTCTTATCGTACAGTAAAGGCCACTCAAGCAGAGTACGTCCTAAGCGATGCACTATGGTTACAAATGGTTGATATGCCGGCATCGGGACGATGATTTGGTCTTTTTCAGAGCTCAGCATTTCTGTCAATAAGGAGATGCTGTTGAGTACTCCCCCGCTGACTACCACCTGATTAGGCTTGACATCCATGCGGTGACGGTTTTTTGCCCATGAGCAGAACACCTGTCGCTGGTTGTTTGCATAGGGATAGCCGAATATGCCATGTTCTGCGAGAGCTATGGCCTCACTGCGGATTTCTGGTGCCACCTGGAAATCCATGTCAGCTACCCAGAAAGCGTCGGCCTCAGCATTGCCGCAGATTTGTTTTATTGCTTCCTTGTTCCACTTAACTGATAAGCTAGCTTTACGATCAATATGCGAGTCAAACATGTAGCTCATTACGTACGATACTCCATTGCATACCCTGAACGTGGGTTTGGATAGCGTCCAGGCTTTACTTTCTTATTCTTGAATATGATTGCTTGCTCAGGACAGCGGTGATAACACCCAAGACATCCTGTGCATGCACGATCAAATACGGGTCTGCCGTTGACCATCTCAATATTTGCTGATGGACACATGCGATAGCAAAGGCCGCAGGAGATGCATGCATCACTTACTGCAAAGTACTGCGGGGTGTCCATGAAGGCTCGATGGATGGGTACCATGAGCATGTTGATCGCTATTCTACTAAGCAGAGGTCTTCTTGGAGGGTCTATGACCTCTTGTTTGATATCAGATGCAATTTGGGCAATCTTCTCTTCTGCCTGATTATACAGCTGTGCAATCTTCTCTTCAGTCGGGGCTGCAAGCAGTGGTACGTAGCCGTCGGGCATGACCACATGATTGACGTAGCTTGGCATCGCCCCGGCTTCCTTGAGTACCACATCCATTGCTTGGAATGAATAGGCTTGGAAGAGATAACGCGTAGCTATCAAAAAAAGATATTTGATAGGAGATACGTCTTGTTTGGCAAAGACTTCCTGGATGAAGTGCACTACAAGATTGGGTGGAAAACCTTTATAGACAGGAAATATAAACCCCACTTGTTCAGTTAGCTCAAAATGCTCTTGTCTCATCAGATGAGGAATCATAAGAATTTGACAATCGCCGAGTTCTTCACTCAAACGCTTTGCAATGTAATAACTGTTGCCGGTTCCTGAAAAACAGATCAACGTTGTTTTCATGAGACCCTCTTTGGTTCGAAGGCGCTGAGAATGGAGCAAACGTGTGCTGTATCCTCGTCATTCAGATCCAAGTTTGTGACCAGGCGAACCTTGTCTCCTTCTGTATTGGCCAAGATTCCATGATCTTTCAGTTGTGCAACCACGTCACAGGCTTGTACAGCCTCAACCCTGAAAAAGAGGATGTTTGTTTGTACACCGTCCAAGTCAACCTCAGCCCATCCTGCCTTATGGATAGCTTGAGCTATCGCTTGTGCTCTCTCATGGTCGTCTTTCAGTCGATCGACATGATGCTCGAGTGCATACAGGCCGGCAGCGGCGAGTATCCCTGTTTGTCGCATTCCTCCGCCGAGCATCTTTCGGATGGTCAGAGCTTTGTTGATGAACTCTTGATCACCACAGAGCATACTTCCAGCAGGAGCACCCAAACCTTTGGAAAGACAAAATGTAATGGTGTCTGCATATTTTGCATAGGTCTTTACCGATACTCCAGTAGCAACCTGGGCATTGAATATTCTAGCTCCATCCAAGTGTACTTTCAAATCATGAGTGGATGCAAAATCCTTGATCCCCTCCAAGTTTTCAAGAGGATAGCAGTATCCTCCGATGGTGTTCTCAACAGAAATGAGGGTTGTTGTAGCCATATCGTAGGAACCCTTCTTAACCTTGCCTACGAAGTTCGAGGCGCTGAGAATACCTCTTTGTACGGTAAACGGAATAGGGAGCACTCCTGCGATAGCAGACAGGGAGCCTATCTCATGTTGCATGATATGACTGTCCATGGCCGTCAGCACTTCATTGCTTCTGCCTCCGTTGATATAGAGGCTGATCAGATTTCCCATGCAACCGGAACTTACAAACAAAGCCTTTTCTTTTCCAGTCAGCTCTGCTGCCATTGCTTCAAGCTTGGTAGTGGTAGGATCTTCCCTATAGACGTCATCTCCAACACAAGCCTCTGCCATTGCCTTTCGCATTTCCTTCGTTGGTTTGGTAATCGTGTCACTTCTTAGGTCATAGTATTGCATCAATCTCTCCTTGGAGCTGCCTAAAACTATAGCCCAAAGGGGCTCTTCCGTCCAGCATAAATAAGGTCCCCGGAAAATCCGGGGACCTGGAATAGACTAGAGAACGACTACTTGAGGTAGATGTCCTTGAGCGGGTGATAATCCATGGTATTTGTGTGCCATCCGCCCCACTTGTTGGTATCGATCATGTTGAGCGTTACGTAGTAGTAGAGTGGCATCAAAGCCTGATACTGATTGATCATGATATCTTCAGCGGTCATCAATACGCCATAGCGATCTTCGCCAGCCGGCATTCTTGCTGCTTCATTGATCAACAGGTCATAAACATCATTGGAGAATCTTCCACCGTTCATACCGGCACCGGTGATGAACATGTCAAGGAAGGTATTCGGATCTTGGTAATCGCCTACCCAACCTGCGCGTGCAATCTCAAAATTGCCTTGGTTTCGGTTGGAGAGGTAGGTCTGCCATTCCTGGTTCTCGAGCACCACGTTGATACCGAGGTTGTTCTTCCATTCCTGCTGGATGAATTCAGCAACCTGTTTATGTCTCTCATTTGTGTTGTAGAGTACGGGAATGGTCGGAAATCCTGCACCATTGGGATAGCCAGCCTGACTGAGCAATCTTCTTGCTTCAGCAACAGCATCTTCCTGGTTGTCAAATGGGAACTCAAGTCCTTCATAGCCGGCCATCGGCGGTACAACGCCCCAAGCAGGAATTTCTCCAGCCTTTGTGACACCTTCAACCAACGCTTCACGGTCGACTGCCAAGGCGAGGGCTTTTCTTACTAAAGGATTGTTCAAAGGAGCAATCTCGGTCTGGAAGACATAGTAATAGGTTGCCAACTGCGGAGCAATCTGGAAATCGTCGCGCATTTGTGCAGCGGTAATCTGATCTGGGGGAACGTTGGTCGCCCAGTCAATCTCACCATTGAGGTACATGTTGTAGTTGGTTGTATCGTTGTCGGAGGAGTAGAAGATAACCTTGTCAACCTGTACAGCATCCTTGTCCCAGTATAGTTCATTCTTCACAGCGGTGATGGAGGTCTGTGCAACACGCTCTGAGAGGACGAACGGGCCGTTTCCTACGAAGTTTGCAGGATCGGTCCAGTCAGAGCCATACTTTTCGATGGCATGCTTGGGAACGATGGCGAAGCTGTAGTGGGTCAGAGCGTCGACTGCGTACGGCAACGGGCCGATGAGGTCCATCTGGAAGGTGTGATCGTCAAGGGCGCGGATACCCACAGCCTCAGGACCAGCTTCTCCAGCATTGTAAGCTTCTGCCCCCTCGAGGAACATGCAGGGGAACCAAGCATAGGGACCTGCTGTCTCGGGAGCGAGGATTCTCAGCCAGCTGTATACGACATCGTGGGCAGTGATGGGCTTTCCATCAGACCAGAGTGCGTTCTCGCGTAGCTTGAAGGTGTATTGGGTACCATCTTCATTTGCTTCCCAACTTTCTGCAACACCGGGGACGGCCAATGCAGTCTCTGGATGATTTGCCACCAAGCCCTCAAAGATTGCCTCGTAAATTCTATGCTCGGGAACACCCTGGATCAAAGCGGGGTCCAAGGACTCGGGCTCTGCACCATTGGTGATGCGGAATACGATTTCATCCTTAACAGGTGCTGGGGCTGGCGTCACAGCAGGAGCCGGTGTCTCAGCTACAGGAGCTGGAGCCGGGGTAGGAGCCGGAGCGGGAGCTGCCGGAGCCGGGGTTGTTACTGTAGGTGCCGGTGCTTCTTTTTTTCCGCAAGAAATAAAGAGGGCACTTACAAGCAGCACAGTAAGCATGATAGCTAGAAATTTCTTCATAGACATATCTCCTTGTAGTTCTTTGTGTACATATTCAATTTAGCTTACGTCACAATGAGCAATGAATCAAGTAAAAACGGTGAGACCTTTCTTTGAAAACTGGTTTAGGATGCATAAAAATTGATATTTCATACAAGTTTTGCATTTTTGTATATCACTGCAAGCTCCATGCATATTCTCCTGAAATGAGGTATAGTGAGAGTTATAGAGAGGTTTCCTATGGTACGTCATGCAACATATCTACAGAAGAATGGTATTAGTTACAAAATATCCCGTACTTTCTCATTTTTGTGTGCAATTTTTCTTCTTTTCTTAGTATGGGGCATGAGTATGAACCTGAGAGAAGGAGTTTCTTTTACAAGTATGATTCATATTTTTGTACTTATGTTGTTCACTCTCTTCGGTGCCTTGTATAAAGATAGCTGGGTTTTTGATACCAAAGAAAAAACGATTACCAACATCTATGGATTTGGTCCTTTTTGTAAGAGATCCCGGTTCGATTTTGCAGAGGTGGAACGTTTGGAGCTTACTCATTTCGTAAAAGGAAAGATCGACAAGGACGCAACAGCAAGCAAGCGCAGGTTTCGGTCAATGCTTGTATTTTCCCTGCGTTTGACTGATGAGCGTGTAAAGGATATTGAAATTATAGCTGAGAAAGTATCGGCAGGGCGAGTTGAAGCAGCCTTCAATCGAATCGGCTTGGTTACAGGGTTGTCTCTCTTCATGGATCGTCCTAGGGATATGGATTTGCTTGTCTCTTATAAGGACTCTCTCTGGCAATAAAAAAGAGAGCCAAAAGGCTCCCTTTTACCATCAAGTTGACGCTTGGGCTTGCTCAAGCGAAATGTTGCTGTAATCCTTCTCGTCGTACAACCAGCAGGCCACCTGATGTTTTGGCCCTTTGGAGAACATTGGAGGAATGTGGCAACTGCACCAAGGCATTTTTTTAGGACAACGGTCATAGAAATAGCACCCTGTCCGCTCCTTGTCGGGAGAAGGTACATCTCCGCTTAGGATGATCCTCTTTCTTTCCCTCTCGACCTTTGGGTCGGGAATCGGGGCTGCACTGAGCAGGGCAGTTGTATAGGGGTGCAATGGATTGTCGTATAGATCAACGGCCTCACTGATTTCTACAATCTTGCCTAGATACATGACTGCTACCCTTGTAGAAATGTGTTGGATGACTGCCAGGTCGTGAGCAATGAACAGGTAGGTAAGTCCGAATTCCTTTTGCAGGTCTCCCAAGAGGTTCAATATCTGCGACTGGATGGATACGTCCAAAGCACTAACAGGTTCGTCAGCAAGAATTATCTTTGGATTCAGTGCCAACGCCCTGGCAATGCCGATCCTTTGTCTTTGGCCGCCACTGAATTCATGAGGGTAGCGGTTCTTGAAAGCCTTGTTCAAGCCAACGCGTTCCATCAACTCTTCAACACGACGTTCGATGTCCAGGGAGCTCATAGGTTTTTCAAGCAGTCTGCGATTGTTATAGATGACCATCGGTTCGGCAATGATGGAACGGACCGTCATTCTAGGGTCAAGCGAGGCGTATGGATCTTGGAATATCATTTGGATGTCGCGTCTTGCCTTGAGCATGGTACGCTTGTCGGCTTTCACCAGATCAACGGAATTGAAAATAACGCTGCCGCTGGTAGGCTTGTACAGTTGGCTGATAGACCGAACAGTGGTGGATTTTCCACAACCCGACTCTCCTACGATTCCGAGAGTTTCGCCCGGATATACATCAAAGGATATGCCGTCTACTGCTCTGATTGCACCCACTTGGCGTTGCAGCAGAGCTCCGCTGGTGATGGGGAAGTGCTGCTTGAGGTCCTTCACTTGCAGCAGTGGTTTTCTGGTTTCGTTCATTGAGCACTCTCCTTTGCTGTATTCAGCGCCTGCGTCTGTTCCTCTTCACTACAATAAAGCCAACAGGCAACTTCATGATTGTTGCCTAGATTCTTGATGGGAGGATAGGCTCCTTTGCATACAGGCAAAGCCTTATGGCAACGAGGATGGAAGGGACAGCAGGGAGGGAGGTCAATTACGTTCGGCGGTTGTCCATCGATGGAAAAGAGGCGATTTCCTTTTTTGGTTGTATCCATACGAGGAACACTTTTTATCAGGCCTTCTGTGTAGGGATGGCTCGGACGGGCATACAATTCCTCGGTTCCCGCCTTTTCCACAATACGCCCGGCATACATGACACACACTTGGTCGCACATTCCTGCAACCACACCAAGGTCGTGAGTGATCAGAATGACCGCTGCACCCATTTTTGTACTAAGCTTGTCGATGAGTTCCAAAATCTGGGCTTGGATGGTGACATCCAAAGCGGTAGTCGGTTCGTCGGCCACCAGAACCTGGGCATTACAAGAAAGCGCCATGGCTATCATGACTCTTTGTCTCATGCCTCCTGAGAATTGGTGAGGATAGTTTTGTATTCGCTTTTCTGCAGAAGGGATGCCTACAAGTTTGAGCATCTCAATCGATCGTTTGAGAGCCTCTTTCTTGGAAACGTCTTTGTTGTGCAAACAGATAGTCTCGACCATTTGTGTCGATATCTTGAGAAACGGGTTGAGGCTGGTCATCGGGTCCTGGAAAATCATAGAGATGTTATTCCCTCTGATACTTCTCATTTCCCGTTCAGAAAGCTTGAGAATATCCTTGCCTTCAAATAGGACTTCTCCTCCTACTATTTTTCCAGGAGGGGAGGGGATGAGCCTCATAAGAGATAGGTTGGTAACGCTTTTCCCGCTTCCGCTTTCTCCTACGATACCAATCGTCTCACCTTCACGGACGGTGAAGGATACGCCATCTACAGCCTTGACTATACCGGCATCAGTTTTGAAATATGTCTTGAGGTCCTTCACTTCGAGGACCACCTTTGCATCGGCCTTAATACTCATGTGTGTCCTCCTAGAGCTGGTTCTTGCTTTGTGGATCAAACGCATCTCGCAGCCCGTCGCCGAAGAAGTTCATGGCAAAGAGGAAGATGGTCATCGCGATAGCCGGGAAGACGAGCTTCCACGGATAGAGTGTCATGCCATTGACGGCATCTCCGACCAAGGATCCCCAAGAAGCATAGGGAGCCTGGACTCCGAGTCCGAGGAAGGAGAGAAAGGATTCCTGCATGATGAAAGCAGGGACCCGAAGTGTAGAATATACAATGATTACAGAGAGGGAGTTGGGTACCATGTGCTTGAAAATGATTCTTGCTGTAGAGGCGCCCATGCTTCTGGCGGCTTCTACATATTCACTGTTTTTCAGACTCATGACCTGCCCTCGAACCATGCGCGCAACAGTAAGCCAGCTTACCATAGCCAAGGCTACAAACAGATTCATGATGTTTCGCCCAAAGATGGCCATGAAAATGATAACCAGGAGCATGTAGGGCAAACCATACATGATATCTACAAAGCGCATAAGGAAGAAGTCTATCTTTCCTCCGGCATATCCGGCAATAGCGCCTAGGACGATACCGATGATCACAGAGGTGATGGTTCCGACCAAGCCGATAGCAATGGATACCTGCCCACCGTAAATAATGCGTGAAAGCATATCTCTTCCACTGTAGTCGGTTCCTAGAATATAAATTCTATCGTGCTTTTTGGTAGCCGTAATCTCTGAGGTGATCACCTCATTGACTGAAACACTTCGATTGATTGGAAACTGTGCCGTCCCTTCCCTGATTTCTGTGCGCAGCCCACGCTCCAGGGATTGGGTGATTGCTGTTTTCATCTTACCCAGAAGGTTTGTTTTTCCAAGGGCTATAATCCCTTTCTCGCCCATGCTCTCCAGTTCCATCTCCAGATTGGCTTCGTACTCTTGTGCAGTAAGGTTGGCCGTTGCAGCCTTTACTGAATTGAGCACCTGGTTTCGAACTTCTTGTTCGATTTGTGCCTCTACCACAGAGGCATCCACTCCAAGATACTCAGAATATACTTTCAGGATATCTTGGTAATCCATCCGTGCAATATTGTGCTTTTTGTCGTTCTCGTCAGTGAAGAACATTTTATCTACATTGATGAGGAATTCTGTGTCAATTTTGGTCTGCAAGCGATCGATGATTCTTTGGTCTGCACTGTTGAAGCTGAAGGTTCCCGCTTCTTTTTGCCGTTCACCTTCTGCATACACAAAATTCCATACCTTGTTTGTCTCGTTGTCGGCAATCCACTTGCGAATCTGGTTGGACTGAGCGTCTGTAACCACCAACGATCCTGCTCTCCAAGCCTTGAAATAAAGGTCCTTGAGCCTGGTTTCCATCATAAGGTCTCCCGCTGTCTTGGACATCGAAGGCCTAAGATGTTGGTGATCAAGGATGATTTGATCATAGGGGTAGATGGGTAGGAACATGGCTGTTGCTGCCAGAAGGGAGTATATGATGACGATGATCATGCCCACCACTGCCATCTTGTTCTTCTTCAGGCGCCTGAATGCATCCTTTCCCAAACTATTGCCTTCAACTACCTGGGCAAATTCATTGAGGGCCTTTTCTTTGTTTGTATTTTTTCTCAAGAACATGGTCCTCTCCTTATTTGTAAGTAATTCGTGGGTCTAGTTGTGCATAGACGATGTCAACAAGGAAGTTCATGACTATGAGAATCAACGAGTAGACAATGACGACTCCCACAATCAGCGTATAGTCACGATTGAAGGAACTCTGAACGAAGAATCTTCCGAGTCCTGGAACCCTGAAGATTTGTTCAACGACAATGGAGCCTGTGATGATTCCAGCAAAGGCAGGCCCGAGATAGCTTACAATGGGAAGCATGGCCCCTTTCATCGCATGTTTGAAGATGATGGTGGAGCTTTTCATGCCTTTCGCCTTGGCAGTACGGATATAATCACTTCTGAGTGTCTCCAACATGGAGGAACGGGTCAGTCGAGCAATATTTGCAAAGTAGGCAAAAGAAAGGGAGACAGCCGGCAGTATGACTGTTTTCCAGCCCTCTCCAGTTGTGTACCAGCCACTGGTGGGAAGCCATTTCAATTTCATCGCAAAGATGAGTTGCAAGACGGGAGCTATGACAAACAGCGGTACCGAAATTCCGATGACGGCCACTCCCATGCTCAGGTAATCAACCCAGGAATTCTGTTTTACAGCTGCAATAATGCCTGCTGATATGCCGAAAACCAGCGCAATGAGCATTGCATAGCTTCCCAATACCACTGACTTGGGAAGGCTGTTTGCAATGTAATAGTTCACATCATAATCCTTGTACTTGAATGATGGACCAAGGTCTCCACGCAGAATGTCAAACATGTATCTTCCATACTGCTGCAATAGCGGCTCATTCAGATGATATTTTGCTTCAATGTTCCTCTTTACAACTTCGGGAAGATTTCGCTCTGTGGCAAAAGGTCCTCCCGGAGCAATGCGAACAATGAAGAAACTAAGGGTGATGATAATTAGGAGTGTAGGAATCATTCCCAATAGACGGTTCACGATATATTTCGTCATTTGTTTCCTCTTGTGAGATGGGTATAGCACGAAAAAAAGCCGCAATGGGCTTTTCCTGCAGTATTTCTGATACTATACCAAGTTTTTCAATTATGCAAGAATAGTAATATTTATACAGAATTGATGCTTTGTTTGGATTGTTAAGCGATTTTGGGGTAATAGTTTACTGTTACTCCAGTTTAAATAGCATTTTAGGTCAGATTTGGGATTTGAGTGAGACTCTACCGGTAGGAAGAATTGTAAAAAATATGCTATGGTACATCGCGTCAACAGTGGAGTAAATAATGATAACATTCTATATGGAAAACCTTGGTTGTTCTAAAAATCAAGTCGATGCAGAGACCATGATAAAGATTCTTGAAGATGAGAATCTGGTGCGTACTCAGGTTATTCAAGAGGCAGATTTGATTGTGGTAAATACCTGTGGGTTCATTGAATCGGCCCGGGAGCAGTCTATCAATACCTTCTTTGATTTGCACCAAGTAAATCCTAAAGCAAAGCTTGTACTCAGCGGCTGCATGGCCCAGCGGTACGCAAAAGAACTGAAAGAGCAACTGCCTGAGGCAGATGCAATCTTCGGAAATCGTGATTTATCCCAAATAACTGATGTTGTTCGCAGAATTTTCAGTGGTGATCGGGTTGTGGCGGTTCCTGCCTATCCTCCTGCAGAAAAAGAAGTGTATGAACGAAATGAATTGCTCAACTTTCCCGGTAGTTCCTACCTGAAGATCAGTGAAGGTTGCAATCACCGCTGTTCCTATTGTGCCATCCCTTTGATCAGAGGGGACCTGAGGAGTAAAAAATCTGAGATAATCCTGAATGAAGCGAGAGCCTTGATACAAAAGGGTGTTCGGGAGATCAACCTAATCGCACAGGATCTTGCCGCATACGGTACTGACCAAGAGGACGGCGAGAGCAAATTCATGCAATTGCTAGAGGACTTGGTTGCTCTTGATGGAGATTTTTGGATTCGTCTCTTATATATCCATCCGGATGCTTTTCCTGCTGAGTTGCCAAGTTTTATGAAGCAAAATCCCAAGGTGTTGCCCTATTTTGATATCCCTTTCCAACATGCCGATACAAGTATTCTCCGAAGCATGGGGAGGACGGGAACAAAAGAGAGCTATTTGCAGTTGATCGAATCCATTAGGAGCACTCTGCCTCATGCTGTAATTCGTTCAACCATATTGCTTGGATATCCTGGTGAGACTGAAAATGCGTTTGAAGAAGTGCTTGATTTTCTTTCTCAGGCAAAAATCGAGTGGGTAGGATCGTTTCTCTACAGCAGGGAGGAAGGCACCAAGGCAGGTGCCCTGATTGGCGAGAAGGATCATAAGAAAGCCTTGAAAACTGCTGCAAAGTACCAGAAGAGACTGGAGGCTTTGCAGTCAACAATAACCAGGGATGCACTTGTAGGGTTTATTAATAAAGAGGTTGACGTATTGATCGAAGAGTTGGTGGAAGGTGAGGATTTGGCAATCGGACGAATGTATGCCCAGGCTCCCGAGGTCGATGGTCTTACTGTGGTGATGGGCAGAAACTTCAAAAGCGGTGAGGTCATTCGATGCGGCATCACCGCTGTAAATGGAATCGATCTAGAGGCTGTAAGAATTGAGGAGAAGGGCAATGGCTGAACAGTGGAGACTGCTTGACCAACTAAATGAACAACAACGGAAAGCAGTATTGGAAAACAGCCATCCTCTTTTGGTGCTCGCCGGGGCAGGTAGTGGGAAGACCAGAGTCATTACCACAAAAATCGCCTATGCTGTAGAGCAGTTGGGTATCGCTCCCTATAGGATTCTTGCTGTCACCTTCACCAACAAAGCCGCAAAAGAGATGAAAGATCGTGTGCATTCAATGGTGCAGGGCAGTTTCGATATTCAGCAGTGCAATATCCGTACATTCCACTCTTTCGGAGCATGGCTTCTTAGAAGATTCGGCAGTGAAATTGGCTTGGGGTCGAATTTTTCCATTTATGATGATAAGGACTCTCTTTCTTTGCTCGCTTCTTGTTTTCCCAACTACAAGAAGAAGGAACTCGACCCGGTGATGCGTAAGATTTCCTACGCCAAGGATCGGGGGCTCGGCCCTTCTGACAACCTTTCTTCCCTTGGTGTTGATGCTACGTTCAAACGGATGTTCGAGACGTACGAAAGAAAGTTGCATCAGGTAGGGAATGTAGACTTTGCTGATCTGATAGTTCGCAGTAATGAACTGCTCGATTCGAGCACTTCTGTCCTGAATTGGGTGCACAATCGGTTTTGTATGATTTTGGTTGACGAATACCAGGATTCCAATTTAGCTCAGTTCAATCTGCTTAGAAAGTTGGTGGGTCCTCATTGTTTCATCTGTGTTGTAGGGGATGACGATCAATCGATTTATCGTTTTCGTGGTGCAGAGATAAAAAACATCCTCAGTTTTGCAGAGCAGTATGCTAATGCCAAGACAGTGAAGCTTGAGCAGAATTACCGCAGTACCCAACATATCCTGGCAGTCGCAAACAGCGTCATCTCGAACAACAAGGCAAGGCATCCGAAGGCACTATGGACAGCTAATACCAAGGGCACAAAGCCGACGCTCCTCTACGTCCAGGATGAACAAGATGAGGCGCTGAGGGTCGCCTCAATTGTCCGGCAGGACCGCAATTACAATGAAAGTGCAGTGTTGTACCGCACAAACGCTCAATCAGTAGCATTTGAAACTGTCTTCAAGCGTCTAGGAATACCTTACAAGGTAGTGGGCGCCTTGCAGTTCTATGAACGGGAAGAGGTCAAGGACGCATTGTCCCTCTTGTTCTTGTTGACCAATGCCAAGGATGAGGTCAACTTCAAGCGCATGATAAACAAGCCGGCACGAGGAATTGGCCCTGGAGCTTTGGAAACCATTTTGTCATATTCCCTCGCCGGTGAGGGGGATTTGCTGAGGATGCTGCAAAAGGCTATAGAAGCAAACGCACTTTCGGCTAAGGCGAAAGCAGGAGCAGTTCATTTTATAAGGATGTATGAGCATGCCCATACGATGCTCCGAGAGGGTGAATTGGTCGATTGCGTGAATTTCTTGATCAGGGAATCCGGTCTTCTTGAGCATTATCTGAATCAGGATCGACTCAACAGCACCTCCAAAGCCGAGAACCTTGAAGCATTGGTAAATGCGCTTTCCTCATATGATTCTTCAGCAGATGGGTTGCAATTGTTTTTGGAGCAGCTCTCACTCGATCCTACAACCTTGGGAACAGAAGACCCTCGTGACAAGGAGGGGGTTACCTTGATAACCATGCACAATACAAAAGGGTTGGAATTCGACCGGGTGTTTGTTTCCGGCCTTGAGGAAGAACTCTTTCCCGGTCGATCATCAGAGAGTGAGGAAGATGTAGAAGAAGAGCGACGTATTTTTTATGTTGCGGTTACCAGAGCTCGCAATGATCTGTACTTGCTCTGTGCACGCTCTAGGAAGATTTGGGGAAAGACTAATTTTCAGACACCCAGCAGGTTCTTGGAGGAAATTCCTTCTGAATTGTGCAAAACCGAGGGGAAAAGAAGTCCCCAGGTTTCGTACCGAGAACCTGTGGTGAAACCACATTGGGGTACCGGTGGAGGTAATCTGATTCAGCAGGGCTTCGGAAAAAAGGCGAAGGTGTTTTCTATGAACACAGAGCATCAGCAGACAAAGGGCTCTGTCTTGTTTCCTGTAGGTCAGCGAGTATACAGTGACAGTTATGGTGAAGGTGAAGTAACTTCGTTGAAGATGAGCGGGGACCGTGAGGTTATCGAAGTCTGTTTTTCTACAGGAAGAAAGGCGACGTTCATCAGTAAGTTTGCCCAACTAGAGAAAATAGGGGGTGAATGATATGCAGAGAAAAGACCAAACTACTAGACAAGAACAGTCAGAAGGTTATACAATGCCTACCGTTGTCCGTGCGCGCAATTTCCATCTATATGATCGATATGGTGTACGGTATACTGATTTTTTTCAGAATTATGGCAGAGCCATCCTAGGCCATCGACCGCAACTGATTCAGAAGGCTGTAAAGTCTACTGTAAGCAGAGGGTTGATAAGTGAATATCCAAGTGTATTCTCAGGAAGGCTCGAAAAGCTGCTGGCAAGACTGTTTCCCAGTTTTCCTGTAATCAGATTGTATTCTGATCAACAGAAAGCTGTGCAGGTGGCGAGGCTGGTGTCGGATGATGCAATCTTCGACCCTGCACTTTCCATCAAGCAGGCAAGCCGTACAGTGTCCTATTGGCGACCGTTCCTAGGTTTTGGCGGGGCAGATTCCGTGATGCTCTTCCCTATCCTACCTTTCCCAGGGAGTTTCGTACCTCAGGTCGTTTGCCTCAAGGAAGAAGCCTGTACTGTTGCTATTCCGCCCTCAGACTGTATTTCACCGTTGTTGCTTGATTTGCTCGTCAAGACAGTAGCGTCACTGATGCAGGTTTTAGAGTCGGAGGAAATGGTAAAAGAGCGCATGAACAACCCTCTTGAGGGGGTGTTTGACACGAGAGGTCCGTACGGATTAACCGGTCTCTCTGATGTGCGCTATGAAGCATTCGCCTTGGAAGCCTTGGCTCTCAAGATTGTGCTTCCTCCCAAAGCGGATATACCGTTTATCATCCCAGGTTCTTATACTGAAGGTGATGTGCGACCGTTTTTGGAGTTATCTCGCCGGTATGCCGCTGTAACATAGATATGGCTGATAAGCCATGCACAAACACCACACGCAAGGCTAAGCCTTGTAGAACAGGATGAATAGATGAAGACTATTTTTGTGAAACCGCTGACGATTCAGAAGAAATGGTATCTGATTGATGCAGAGGGAAAGGAGCTTGGCAAGGTAGCAGTTGCCGCTGCACGCATCCTTCGCGGGAAGAACAAGCCCGAGTATGTTCCCCACCAGGACATGGGCGACTTTGTGATTATCATCAATGCTGAGAAAGCTGCTCTTTCAGGCAACAAGTATCAGGATAAAATGTACTATCGCCACTCGAACTACCCCGGCGGGCTGAGAAAGACCAATTATGCCGATATGATCAAGCGTAATCCGGTCTACCCCATGGAGCGTGCAGTACGCGGCATGCTTCCCCGTGGACCACTGGGTCGCAAGCTGTACACCAACATGAAGGTCTATGCAGGAGCCAACCACCAGCAGCAGGCCCAGCAGCCCATCACGGTTGAAATTTAAGGTAGGAGCGAAAAATGGCAAAGAAAGATGTAAAGAAAGTAGAAAACCTTGGTCAGGGCGTTGGCCGCCGCAAGACTGCTGTCGCTCGTGTCTACCTGCGTGAAGGTGAAGGCAAGATCATCGTCAATGGAAGAGATGTTGATGCATACTTCGGTAACCCGATGCTTACCTTTATCGTAAAGCAGCCTCTTCAGACAACCGAGACTGCTGCCAAATATGACATTTTGATCAATGTTGTTGGAGGTGGACCCTCTGGACAGGCTGGTGCATGCCGCCATGGCATAGCTCGGGCTCTTTGTGCACATGATGAGGCTTTCCGCCCCGCGTTGCACACCGCTGGATTCATGACTCGTGACTCCCGTATGGTTGAACGTAAGAAGTACGGTCAGCCTGGTGCTCGCCGCAAGTTCCAGTTCTCCAAGCGCTAAGTGTCCTTTGCGCGTATCGAAAAGGAACCCTCACAGGGAGGTCTTTGTGCCTCTTGTGTCGAGGGTTCTTCTTTTTCCCTCAGTTCAGATATTGTCGGTTCAATGCATCTCTCAATCGGACAAGAGCTCTGTGAGCAGGAGTATTTCAAGCTCAAGCAGATACAGGAGCGAAGAGACTGCCGACTGAAGGCTCTTGATGCGCTCGCTAGGCGTGAACATGGGCAACATGAGCTGAAACAAAAATTATTGCTCAAGGGCTTCTCGGAAGAGAGTATTGAAGTGGTGCTCGATGATCTTATAGAAAAAAAGCTACTTTGTGATTTTCGCTATGCAACGATGTTTATCGAGAGCAGACAGCGAAAGAATCCTGAGGGTAGGTTTTTGATGTCACAGCGTTTGGCCTCAAAAGGTATTGATCGGCAAACGGCACAGAAAGCCCTCGATCTACTATACAACGAAGAGCAGATCATCGAGTATGTACAAAAAGCGTACCAGCTAGCAAAGCGCAAATCGGATGAACAGAAGGCTCTTATGGTGCTTCAGAAGAAAGGATTCAGCTCATATGAGATTCGCCTTGGGCTTGAGAGACTTGAAGGTTGAGAGTACCCTTTCAAGGGTAAGGGAGGCTATATGCGTGCAAAAAGAGTGCTTAGCATACTGCTTGTAGTATGTTTGGTTTGTGGGAGTCTCAATGCCATATCCTTTGAGTATAATAAAGAGCTCTCCACTATCAGTGATATGACAATGGGTCTGACCTTGGTGCTTCCCGCTGTTTTTGCACTGAGCGCGCCGCCCTCCGATTATCTGAAGATCGGAACAAGCTACACAACCACAATCTTGACTTCCTACTTTGGTGTTCGTTCACCGCTCAAGGCTCTGATCGACAAGCCTCGTCCGTATGTAGGAGAAGTGAATCGTCCCCCTGATACCTCGAAAGACTATGATTCGTTTCCCTCGGGACACAGCTTGATGGCATTCAGTGCCGCAGCCTATACCCATACTGCATATCGGTTTTGGTATCCAGACTCAAAGACCTTGAAAACGGCAAGCATCGTTGGGTGGTCTCTTGCTTGTACGACAGCGGCCCTTCGTGTCGCGAGCGGCAACCACGATCTTGTCGATGTGCTAGCTGGTGCCGCTCTCGGTTCTGCCGTTGGCTTTCTTGGTCCGTATCTGACCAATAAGCTCTTTTACAAGGATGATTCTATTCAAATTCTTGTCGGTCCAACAGTCGGGATGCGGGTGGCGTTATAAAAACAACCAAATATGTATCTAAATCTTGATTATTAACGACCAAAGGCGTACCGTTGCTTGCATGAAACAATCGGATGAGTGTGCCGCCAACCAAGCTCTGGTCTTAGCCTTTCTTACAGTAATACTCTGGTCTTCCGGCTTTGTCTTTACCCGAATAGCAGTTCGTGATATCAGCCCGTTTCCTTTGGGTTTGTTGCGTTATGGCTCGGCTTCTGTGCTTCTTGTGATAATCGGCTTGGTCAAGCGGGTAGGGCTGCCCCGATTGAAGGATGTTCCCCTGTTTCTTTTCTTAGGTGCCTTGGGGTTTTTTCTCTATCAGATATTCTTCAACATTGCGATGATGACCATCACTGCTGCAACCGCCAGTGTCGTGACCGCTACTGTTCCTGTTCTTACTGCCTTCTTTGCCTCTCTCCTGTTTCGAGAGAAGCTGGGAAGAATCGGATGGGTTGCAGTCGGGATTGAGTTTGCAGGAATCGTGGTGCTCACCCTATGGGAGCGAGAAGTCTCTATAGGATCGGGTATGGTTTGGATGATCTTGGCTGCTGTTTGCTTTGCATGCTACAATCTTATTCAACGATTTGTCAAAACCCGCTATTCGTCAGTACAATCAACGATATATACCATTACAGCCTGTGCCTTGATGTTCCTCTTCTTCCTTCCCCAGGGGCTTGAGGAAGTCAGAACAGCTCCCCTTACGTCGCTGTTGGCCGTCCTGTTCATGGGCATTTTTCCCAGCGCAATCGGCTTTTTGTTGTGGACCAAGGCACTCTCGGTAGCCAAGCAAATCGGTGATGTCACCAATTTCATGTTTGTCACTCCTTTGCTCTCCACCTTGCTGGAGATTCTCTTGATCGGGGATTTTCCAGATTTAGGCACTATTGGTGGTGGCTTATTGATACTGATCGGGGTGGCGATGTTCAACAATAGGGAAAAACTACAGCAGCGGCAATTCGTTATGTCGGCAGACGATCAAAAGAGTTTGGACTCTGTATTGGAAAACAGGAAATAGCACAAAAAAGAGGTTGTCGGTTCGCACCTCCAACCCCTGTTTGCTGTAGTCTTATGTTTTACTTCTGCTTGATATGAGCCAGGAATTCTTCAAACCCGTTTACACTGTCCTGTGGTTCATAGTCTACCAGTGGGTAGTGTTCCATGACGAAGTCGATGTCCTTGTCTCCTCGACCGGAAAGGTTTACCAAGAGGTTTACATCCTTGCTCAAGCCTTGTGCCATTTTAATGGCATGGGCTACCGCATGGCTGGATTCAAGGGCGGGGATGATGCCTTCCATCCGGCTCAGCCCATAGAAAGCCTCTACAGCTTCCCGGTCGGTTGCACTTACATAGTTTACCCTGCCGATGGTATGCAGGTAACTGTGCTGAGGTCCGACACCCGGATAATCAAGACCACTGGCAATGGAGTAGACCGGCAAGGGGTTTCCTGAGCCATCCTGAAGGAGCAAACACTTGAACCCATGAAGAATACCGACACTGCCTTTGGTTATGGTTGCCGCATGGTCAGGTGTATTCAAGCCTTTTCCAGCTGGTTCTACACCATACAAAGCTACGTCAGTATCTTCAAGGAAGGCACTGAAAAGACCCATGGCATTAGACCCGCCTCCAACACAAGCTATCAGAGAGTCAGGAAGGCGTCCGGTCATTTCTAGAATTTGCTGTTTTGCCTCTAGACCTACGACACTTTGGAAGTCACGAACCATCATGGGAAAGGGATGTGGGCCAACAACCGACCCTATGCAGTATATTTGGGTGACGGGATCTTGAAGATAGGCTTCAAATGCTGCATCAACGGCATCCTTGAGGGTTTTGGTTCCTCTGTCCACCGCAACTACTGTTGCACCGAGGATTTTCATCCTGCTTACGTTTGGAGCTTCTTTCTTGATGTCGATTTCACCCATATAGATGTCACATTCCAACCCTAGCAAGGCAGCTGCAGTGGCAAGAGCCACTCCATGTTGACCTGCCCCTGTTTCTGCAATTACTTTCTTTTTTCCAAGTTTCTTTGCAAGCAGGACTTCCCCGATACAGTGGTTGATTTTATGGGCTCCTGTGTGATTGAGGTCTTCACGCTTGAGGTAGATTTGAGCTCCCCCGACAGCTTCACTGAGCCTTTTTGCATAGTATACAGGAGAAGGTCTGCCCACATAGTGTTTTTGCAAGCTGCTTAATTCCTGAAGGAATGATGGATCTTGTACGATTTCTTGATAGGCATTGGTGATTTCATCCATCACGCTCTGCAGTTGAGGGGGAATATATGCACCTCCAAATTCTCCAAAATATCCGCTCTGGTCAGGAAGATTGGTGGTGTTGAGGTCCTTGGTCAGCATGTTGATCATGATGTTCTCCTTGTTGGGGAGATGTTACTGTAAGTAGAAACAATATGTCAAGAGGATTTGTTAAAGTTTCTATAAAAAGAATCAAAATGCAGCAGATGACTTAAAAAAACAACCCACAGAACATACATCTGTGGGTTTTGTTCAGCTCAAGTTCTTCTGCTTTAGATACCGAGAGTCTTTTTCAAAGCAGCGGCGTCACGCACGCCAACAGCCTTGTTGATCACCTTTCCGTCCTTGTAGAACAAGAGAGTGGGGATGGACTGTACCCCGAAAGTCATGGCCAATTCGCCTTCTTCGTCAACGTTGACCTTTACAATCTTTGCCTGTTCTTCGGTAATCTCTTTGTCCAATTGCTCAAGAATGGTGCCCTGCATGCGGCAAGGTCCGCACCAAGCTGCCCAAAAGTCGACTACTACAGGAACTTCACTTTTCAAGACTTCTGCTTCATATGTACTCTTCGTAACGTGTTTAATCATTGTTTACTCCTCATTTGCTATACTATACACCGATAATCTCTTATCGTATAGACAACATACTATAATTATTTGCTAATGGCAACTACATAGGAGAAGTTTTTCATGCACCCCCTGATAGACCTACATTGTGATACCTTGTTCAGAATCAACGGCTGTGACGAATCGATTATCAGCAATACAGGAAACACTGATGTGCGATGGATGGAAAAAGCTGGGAATGTCACCACTTGTTTTGCTCTTTTTACGTACCCTGAGAAAGGTAAGAGCCCTTGGCAACAAGCAAGCCTTTTACACGCGCGTTACATACAAGAGATTGCGTCAGCCGATGGCAGGCTTCGTCATGTTAAAAAACCTTCTTTGCACACAAATCAGAGCACGCAAAGTGCAATTTTGAGCATTGAGGATTCTTATATTCTCGAAGGTTGCATTGATCGCATAACAGAACTCGCACAGTGGAACGTACGACTGGCAACTCTTACGTGGAATTTTGAGAACGAGTTAGGGTTCCCTCATCACAAAAGGGGAGGCCTTAAGCCGTTTGGCTTCGCTGCCGTTGAAGCCATGGAGCATCATGACATTCTTGTTGATGTATCACATCTGAACGACGAAGGTCTTTCAGATGTCCTCTCGATAGCGAAAAAGCCGATTATTGCGAGTCATTCGAACTGCCGAACCATCACCAACAACAGCAGGAATCTCAGCGATGATGCAATACGTGCCATCGCCCAAAAGGGAGGGGTCGTAGGGCTTACGTTTTGTCCTTCCTTTCTGAGTACTGATTGGTTGCATAGCAGGGTGGATGATATGGTGCGTCATGCTCTTCATCTCTATAAGATCGGGGGAGCCTCAACTCTGGCCATCGGTACTGATTTTGATGGTATGAGCGGAGAGCTGGAAATTGCGCATTACCCACAATTTATGTTGCTTTGGGACGCACTGCACAAAAAAGGTCTTCCCTCGTCAATCTTGGAGAAGATGTGGTACGACAATGCAAGGCGTGTCCTTACCTGAGCGCCTTGATACGAATTTTCTCTGTTTCATCAACCATGTTCGACTCAATAATCTTTTGGATGGCTTTTTTTCTTACTCGTTCATCAAGCAAGCCTGTTTGTTTTTCCAGATAGGGATACACAAGTGATGGATTCTTGCAATACGCAGTTGCAAAGGCCCATCCTAAGCCCATCATGACGTAATAATGCTCTGAAGGAACTCTTTTCAAACATTGAAGCACCTCTGTTATATGCGGAGGGTCCAGATAGTAGAGCATCAACGTGACGATTCCAAGGCGAACCTCATAGGGCTCTTTCCTGCAGAGCAATGAAGAAAAATAGGAATAATACGCTTCTTTTTCATCGCAAATACAGCTTAATGCTGAAGCGAGTGTATCATTGGTGGCCCAGCTGTGGTTGTATGAAAGAAGCGAATCCAAATAGGCCAACCGCTCTTGTGTTGAAAAATCAAGCAGCCCGAAGAGTCGGTAGAGAATCAGTATTTCCTCATACCCTAGTGACGGATAGTCCAAGATGGATAGAAAGGCCTCTTTGCCCTCATTTTTTGACAATTCTTTGGCTATTGTGTGGATATGCTTTGACCTTACTCCAAAAATTGTACGGTCTGAGGCTTTAAGTTTTTCAAGGAAGGTGTAATAAACAGGCTCAGCTAAGTCGCTGAGCCTGCTGCGTAACGAGTCTTGGGTCATAGACCCATGCGCTTGGCAAAGCGCATCAGGTTGTCGATCGTCTTTTCCATGTCCTGTGGGGCACGAGGTTTTGCTTTCTTGAACTCTACAGCAACACGGTTGATGGAGAAGATTCCTGAAACACCCTCTTCGTAGGCGCCTTCGACATCATCGCCGATGTCGCCCACAATGGCCAGTACTGGAACATCAGCCTTCTTTGCCCGACGGGCAACACCGATGACCACCTTGCCTCTGAGTGACTGACCGTCGATTTTGCCTTCTCCGGTAAGCACCAGATCAGCATCTTGCAACAGGTTGTCAAAGTTTACTGTTTCCAGCACAGTTTCGATTCCCATCTGCAGACGGGAACCAAAGAATGCTGCCATGCCGCCGCCCATGCCACCGGCTGCGCCGCTGCCAGGGATAGCCTGTACATCTATATTGCAATCTTTCTGGATTACTGCTGCAAGGCTCTGGAGGTTTGCGTCAAGAACCTTGACCAACGCTTCATCTGCTCCTTTCTGTGGAGCAAAGATATATGCTGCTCCAGTGGGGCCGTAGAAGGGGTTGTCGATGTCACACATGGTGGTGATATCGATTCCTGCAAGAGCCGGATCAAGTTTTGAGACATCGATGGATGCCACCTTGTGCATGGTGCCTCCGGTGGGTACAAAATTGTTTCCGTCTTTGTCCTTGAACACAACACCACAGGCTGCAGCTGCTCCGCAACCACCGTCGTTTGTAGCGCTTCCTCCTAGGCCAACGATGATGTGCTTACATCCACTTTTAGCGGCATCAAGGATTAATTCTCCAACTCCATAGGTGGTTGTCTTGTCTGGATGAAGGTCATCTCCTACCAAAGGAAGTCCTGCACAGCTTGCCATTTCTATGACTGCAGTATCCTGCTTGATGATGCCGTAAAAACTCTCCATAGGAAACGCAAAAGGACCTTGAACCGTGAGGGTCTTTTTTTCTCCACCCAAAGCTTGGAGAAACGCATCGACACTTCCCTCTCCTCCATCTGCGACAGGAATGCTTGTTACCTTTGCTTGTGGGTAGTGACGTTTAATCGCTCTGTCCATGATGGAACAGATTTGCTCAGAACTCATGGTTCCTTTGAAGGAATCGGGGATAAGCAGGATGTTTTTCATATAAGGCTCCTCATAGTTCTACCAGGAATGGTTCCTAGCGTTCATTTCATACGATAGTGTATGTAAAATTCAAATAATCAAGCTTGGAATGTATGCTCGTTGTATACAAACTCTGATTTTTGCATATATTTGTATTTATGCAAATACCTATCGCTTCCAAAAATACTTTGAGAACAGCACATACACAGTAAAGAGTTCGAGTCTTCCCACAAGCATAAGAAACGAGCAAAACCATTTTAAAGCAGAAGGCATGAAGGCAAAATTTCCACTTGGACCAACCTCTCCAAACCCAATTCCGATATTTCCAAGCAGAAGAAAAGAAGCAGCAAAGCTGGTCACGACATCCGATCCGCTTAAGGAGATGACTACCATTCCTACTACGCCGGTAAGGATGTAAACCCCAAAAAAAGTGGCAATACTTGTCATGAGATCCTGGGAAACTGTGGTAGTTCCCACCCGCACTTGGAACACTCCTCGAGGATGAATCCTGTGTTTGACATGAGCACGACCCATCTTGAACAGGGTAGCTATCCTGATTACCTTGATACCCCCGCCTGCCGATCCGGCACTTCCACCGATGAAGAAGAGCAGCAAGAGCAAGAGTTGTGGGAAAGCCGGCCAGTAGAGGTAATCGGTGGTTGCAAAACCTGTTGTGGTCAAGACTGAGGCTGTCATAAAACCGCTATACCGAAGTGATTGTCCAAATGATGTATAGGTATTGTTTGCAAAAAGATATGCTGCAGAGAGAAAAGCTACTACGGCCCAGATACCCAAATAGACTCGAAGTTCCCCGTCCTTGAAGACAGAAGAAACTTTACCGATAATGATCTTGTAGTACAGCGCAAAGTTCGCCCCTGCTATGAGCATGAAGACGGTAACTACCACATCTACATATGCGCTGGAAAAACTCCCGATTGAACTATTCTTGACACAGAATCCTGCAGCAGCCATGGTGGAGAACGTGACAGTGACGGCATCGTAAAGAGAAAGGCCGCCGAAAAGAAGCAGTACTGTTTCAAGGATGGAGAATCCTACATAAATGGACCAGAGGATCAAGGCGGTATTCTTGATCTTTGGTGTCAGCTTATCTTTTGTAGGTCCAACCGATTCTGCTCCGACCAGCAACGTTCCGCTTACCCCTAGGGCAGGGAGCAACGCAACAAAGAGAACCACAATTCCCATGCCTCCCAACCAGTTGGTCATTGAACGCCAAAAAAGAATCGACTTGGGAAGACTCTCTATTTCTGTCAGGGTGGTTGCTCCGGTAGTGGTAAAACCGCTCATTATCTCGAAAAAGGCGCTGCTGTAATCAACAAATGCTCCGCTGGCTACCAACGGGATTGCACTGAACGCAGTGGCCATGATCCAGGTGATGGAAACGACTAGGTACCCATCTCTTGCAAGCATGGTTTTCTTCTGTGGCTTTCTCACTAAAATAAACACCAAGGAGCAGAAGATTGCAACAAAGAGGTAGGCTATCAGAAAGCCTGTTTGCGCCTCTGTCTCTTGATAATAGAAGGATAATGCAGTAGGGACGCCCATCAGCAGGCTGATGAATAGTTGAATAAACGCCAAGAGGCGCAGGTCAAGCTTCCAGTTGAGCATATGCATTCCTACCCGAAAAGTTTTTGGATGAAATCAATCGAATCCCTGAGGGCTGCCACCAACACAGTATCTCCTGCTTGGAGCAGGGTTGATCCTGTAGGAATGACATTTTGTCCTCCCGTGTGTGTGACTCCGGCAATGATTGCTTTCTTTTTCATATTGATGTCCTTCAGAAGTCTGTTGCACACCTGGCATTCCTCAGTGACCACAAATTCTAAAATTTCCAATTGGTCGTTATAAAGCGTATGGACCGAAGATACATTCGTGCCACGAAGATAGCAGATCAGTGATTCTACAGTTGTCTCGGTTGTGGAAATTACTACGTCGATATCAAGATAGCTTGCCATACGGCTGTAGTTGTTGTTCTGCTTGATCAAGGCTATTGACCGTTTCACTCCAATGCGTTTTGCGTAACTGGCAGTGATGATGTTCAACTCATCATTGTCCGTTAAGGATATCAACAGGTCATAGTCTCCAAGTTGCTCTTCTACCATGATCTCTTCATCGGTGATATCGGCTTTTATTACGAGAATCTCTCGAAACCGTTCACTGAACTCTTTACAGACTTCAGTGTCGTGGTCGACTATTGTGACTTTTGATCGCATGGCGGGATTCATACGATTCAGCAGAGCCCTGGTAACTCTGCTCGCTCCAACCAAAACCATATTGTTCGGACGTTTTTGCAGCTTGCCCACAGACTTGAGAATTTCAGTCACTTCTTCAGAGTCAGCAACGATGGAAAGCGTGTCACGACCCTGTATGGTTGTGGTTCCCGAGGGTACGAGGACTTTCCCGTGTCGGTTGATTGATGCTATGACAAAATCAGCATCCAGTTTGTTGCGCATATCTTGCACTGTGGTGCCAATATACGTGCTGAAGGGTTCGACATAAAAGTTATACAGCAAGAAATCAGAATTGGCAAAACCCAAAACATTACCGCTCACTCCTTGCTCTATGATGTTGAACAGTGACTTGGCTGTTTCTGTATTGGGATTGACAATGTAATCGATTCCAAGCAGTCCTTCTTTCAGTCCATCTGTACCCGTATAAATTAAAGAGCGTATGGCGGCAACTGTCTTGGTGTCGGGAAATGAGGCTGAGACGAGGCCGCAGGAGACAAGATTAATCTCGTCACTGTTGGTGACCGCTACAAAAGCCTCTGCTTGTTCTACTCCTGCCTCGGTTAGTTTTGCTATGTCTGTACCGTTTCCGAGTACTCCCAAGCAGTCTAGTTTTGAGACAACCGCATCAATACGCTCTACACAGTTGTCCATGATGACGACATCCTTACCGTCTGAGATAAGTTGCTTTGCCAGCCCAAGTCCACGTCTCCCTGCTCCGAGGATGATAACCTTGTTACTCGTAAGATGCTCCTTCTCCCACAGTTGCAATACTGGGGATTTTGCATTCTTTCTCAGATGATAGCAGATGTAGAAAAAAATCTGAAGGCATAGCTCGAAAGAAAAATTATTGACACAAGTAATTATATTACAATCAATTATTTAATTACTATGATAATTTATAAAAACCTAGTTGACAAGATTTTCTTTTTTCCCTATTCTAAGTAAGAAATTCGACGCAGGGTGGAGCAGTTGGCAGCTCGTCGGGCTCATAACCCGAAGGTCGTAGGTCCGAGTCCTACCCCTGCTAAACAGTTGGTCTGAAGTATGGACTGTCGATTATGCAAAAGCATACGGCAGGACGGTGATTCCTGATTCTACCAAGCTATGAGGCAACTTGTTGAGGCGGCAATGGTCGCACGGCGGGTTGCCCTTCTTTTTGTTCAATCCCAATGCAATATTTTCTAAAAACAAACCTATGAGGCCCATGATGAGGCCCATGATGAGGCTACAGAAACGAATGTTGTAATCTTGTAGAAGCCCATTCTTTCAAAAAAGAATTTGACTAACAAGAGTCAAAAGAAAGGCGAAAACTAACTTGAAAGATACCGGACTATTGCGATGAATTGGTTTCCATCCCTATCATCAATAAACTCAATATGCTCATGAATTTTCAGAGCTCTCCGAATACCATTGCCAAGCCCTCGATAGGGCAATATTTTTGTTCCAAACGAGGCAAGAATTGGATTTCTTATAACCGAGTTCCCTGCCTTGATATTATCAATCGTAAGATTGTTGGGCAAATGACCTGGGCTTATGATTTCTACTCTGTCCTTGAAGAGAAAGATTCGTATTGCAGAAGAAATAAAGTAATCGCGATGTAACAATGCATTGGCTAATAATTCTTCCCAAACGGTCTGAGGAACAATCGGCTCTGCAATGGAATTAATATTCTGATTTCCCTGTGCGTATGGAATGTTGTTCATGATGAAAGATAGAGCACCTGAAAAGACCTCTTCAAGTTTACCGGAAAAATCACGGCTGTCCTTATAATGTTCTTTATCAATATCTGTACCAGGATAGGCCACTGCCTTGACGATAAAACTTGGTAACATATATCTGGAGCGTCTTGAAAAAAGCAAAGCGCCTACAAGATTGAGCATTCCATTTTTTACAAGGTTCATGTTTTCTAAGAGTTTTTCCAAGGAGATGTTTTGGTTTTCAACAGTTTCCCCATAGATATCCTCAAAGAAATTACTGAAGTACAAGACATCTACATCAGAGCAGGTCATACCGGTAACAGGAACTTCATCAGCATGAACCAATCCTGCAGACTGGAACATTCGTTGCATTTCTTTCCTTGCTGTTACCTTTCGTTTGTCGCCGCCACTTTTCACCCAGATAGAACCTTGATTGTCAGTATATGGTTTGCTTGTCCCAGAGGAGACGGTTACTACTATTACAATTCCTGAATCGGTATGAACATTTTCAGAGAGAGGATTAATTGAAGGATGGACATGCTGGGAAGCTACATTGGAAAGCATGTTGTTCAATCGTTGAACATCCTGTAGCGACAGCCCTACGATTGAACCATCATCTTGCACACCTATATACAATTTCCCCCCAGCACAGTTGCTGAAGGCTACCAGTTCAGCTGCAAGCTGTTCTGGATTGTTACTAATACTCTTGAATTGGTTCAGGCTATCTTCTCCCTTGGATAGAAGTAGTTGCAGTTCCTGTTGGTTCATGGTATCCCTCAATCTTCACTAGGAAATATACGTTAAATTCAAGGAAATTCCAAGGTGTCTCTGGTCTGGAGTATGGACTGTCGATTATGCAAAAGCATACGGCAGGACGGTGATTCCGGATTCTCCCAACCTATGAGGCCCATGATGAGGCTACAGAAACGAAAGGTACAATCAGGCAAGCCTGTAAGACTGAACAGTGTTACTGTAATGATTCTCTAGAAAAGAAAGATGGCCAGAAGACTGAGCAGCACTCCGATCGAGTACAGGACTTTGTTGCCTCTCAGCACTCGTGCACCATCCATCCCGTCGAATGGAAAAAACGGAATTATCTGATAGATGATGATCATAGCCAAGATGGTTTGTAGAGCTGTGTTGAACAATTCTGGCTGAAAGAAGCTCAAGGCCACATACACGAGCACCATACTCATCCAAGCTGCAAATGCTTGCGCTGCGTTGTATCGAGCAAACTCCCGGTCTCTGTAGAAATCCTCTCTTGGCACAAAGTACCCAAAGATCGGCCACCAGGACCCAAAGGCCAATGCCAGGATCACACTGAGCGAGGTTCCCCCTTGCGGTGCATCAAATCTGACAGGTCCGGACATCCTGGCTATTGGATAGGAGAGCGCCATCCTCAATGCAGTGATTCCGGTCACCACGGCTGAGCCAACCGTGAAATAGGTAAAGCCCCGTAGGGAAAATAGCGAAAGAGCCATTCCGATGAATAGTGAAAAGAGAAGACTTTTCATAATCGCCCATCGTTTGGGGTGGATACTCTCATTCTGACGAGATTCGTCTTTAACCCAGGTGCTGTATCCCGTTGCGAATGAGTACCCAAGTCTTTTGAAAAAGCTCTTGAAAGAGTACCCAAATAATGCTCTTACTACACTCGGCCGAGTATACCCATGTTTTGCAAACATATTCCAGGAAGCGGTATTATCGGTACGAACCAGACTGAATTGGGTTGTCAGTCCCTTTTCATCCATGGCCTGGATACCCGCCTCGATGAGGCGTGTGCCAAGTTTATGACCCTGTGCTTCAGGATCGACAAAAATCCAGGAAAGCATTCCTTCTTTGGGACCCAACTGATCAAGAAAGACACCGCCGACGACAGTCTCACCCTCATGAGCATAAAACCCCCATGCTGGATTCTTGGGCAACATGAGAAACACGCCACTTCCAAATACACGTGCAGCAACTTTTTTTGCTTTTTGTCCCTCTTGTTGGGTTTGTATCGGTGAAATCGAATATTTGTTCATATCGTCTATCATAGCCATATCTTACAACACAAACAGGGGGTTTTGTGATTATTTTACCCCTTTGTTCAAAAAAACATCATAACCTTGCATTCTGATTCACATACAGTATCATGTTCCATGAACCTGAAGAGAGGAGACGACATGCTAGAGAGGCCTCGATGCATCGGCATCTTTACTGCCACCTTGGACGATGAATATCAATCAAGCTTATGGCACGCTATCGAGCAGGAAGCTAAAAAACGAAATCTAGGGACCATTACCTTCGTTGGATCGGGTATCGGTTCACCCGTTGCAAGTGAAGCCTCCTCAAATCTTGCCTATCAGCTGGCGAGTGAGCAGAATATCGACGGTCTGATCATCATCGCGTCATCGTTGGGGTCGTACTCGACCACCATGGATCTGCGTACGTACTTTGAACCATGGGCGAATCTTTCTCGCGTATCAATAGGTATGCGTTTTAAAGGCATGAGTGACGTCACCGTCGCAGGGGAAGAAGGGATCGCGGCTCTTGTTGAGCATCTGATCACCGTCCATGGCCGAAGACGGTTCGCGATTCTCAAGGGGCCGGAAACGCACGAGGAGTCGATCAGGAGATTGCATGCCTGCAAAGAGGTCTTGGCCAGTCATGATATTGTGCTTGATCAGCGCATGGTAAAAGCAGGAACCTTTGTCGATGAGGCAGGCAAACAGATGGTCAACTATCTGTTGGATGGAGGGTTTTCCTTCGATGCGTTGATCTGTCTCAACGACTGGATGGCCCTAGGTGCGCTTAACCAGTTGTCAAAGCGGGGTGTCAAGGTGCCCGATGATGTTTCAGTCGTTGGGTTTGATGGCATGGAAAGTTCACGATATACCCTTCCTCCCCTTACTACCGTAGTCCAACCGCTGTATGAGATGGGAAAAATCGCCGTCGACATCCTCGATAGAATCATGGCAGGGGGAGATCAAGAGCATATTGTGCTTCCCTCAAGTCCGGTCATCCGTGAGTCCTGCGGTTGCAATCCGCATGTGAACTACACCCCGGGCCTGTATGAGATGCCTCCCTACGCCAGTGTAAGCGAGCGCCTGGCTGTACAGGATTTATTGCAGCTGGTCAGAAATGGTGATTATCATCAGATGATATCCAGACTCAACAGAGCCATCGATACGACAGCAAAAGAGAGCGGGGCTTTGCATCACTGGAACGAGTACCTCTCGGTAGTTGAGTATAAGTCAAGGATGGAGAGCAACCTCAGCAGCAAGACGCTGACGATGCTCTCAGGAGCTGCGCGAACGTTGATAGGGGATAAGATTGGGCGCTATCAGGCAGCAAAAAGATTAGAGGTTGAAAACTCCTTCAATTGCCTGAGGGCTGTGAGCGAAAACCTGAACGGGAGCTTTGAATTGCAGCAATTGATAACCAACCTCAAGGCAAGCCTGAGGTTGTTCGGCCTGCAGCGTGGCTATCTAGTAGGCTTTGAAAATTCGATCACAGAGGCACGTCTTATGATGACTCTTCATGATGAAATACTTCCTCTTGAGGCATATCAAAAGACCTTCCCCACAGAGGACCTGCTTCCTCCCATACTTGCGAAGCAATGGAAGAATGAGCGATGGGTTCTCCTTCCCTTGGTGTACCTTCATGAGAATCTGGGATACCTTCTCGTTCCTTTTGGCATGGTGATGCCGGCTCTTTACAACATCTTGCAGGAGCAGGTATCGAGCAATCTCAAAGGGTCGTTGCTGCTAGACCAGGTACGAAAAAGTGAAAAGATTTTGGAAGAGCAAGTTGCGTTGCGAACGAGAGACCTGCTCAGCGAGATCAAGAGAAGAACAGAGCTCGAACGGGAGGTCATGGAGATATCCACAAAGACGATGGAGCGCATTGGACAAGAGCTTCATGACGATCTCTGTCAATATTTGCTGGGGATCAGCCTGCTTGCTTCATCTGCAGAACAACATGCGTGTACTGCACAAGGAGTGCAGAAACAAGAGCTTGCACAGATACGCGAATACCTGAACAAGGCAATTGTGAAAGTAAAAACTATCAGCAGGGGCTTGATGCCGATCCAATCCGAGACACACTCTTTTTTGCAGCGACTTGAAGCACTGGTGGGGGACACCCTTCGCTTGGTTGACATTGATATCGATGTCAATGTTGATCCTTCTTTCGCAATAGCCGAGCCTATGAGAGAACTCAACCTGTTTCGTATCGTCCAGGAAGCCTTGACCAATGCAATAAAGCACAGTGGAGCGTCTCATATCGAGATTTCTTCACAAACGGAGTATGATGACAGCAACAGGGCGTTGCATGTTCTTCTCGTGCGAGACGATGGCAAAGGAATTGATAAGAGCCTGCACTCCCAAGGGCTTGGGATGCGGATCATGCACAACCGTTCTGTTATGGCAGATGCCGAACTCTCTTTTGAAAGTAGTGCAGAGGGTACTGTGGTACGAATCATGCTCAAGGAGTGATGAATGAACCAAAAAGTCAAGTTTTTACTCGTGGATGACCATCCTTTGTTCAGGCAGGGACTCGCGAGTGTCATTGAGAATGTTCGATCGTATGAGGTGTCTGAGCAGGCAACCGGGATTGCCCAAGCCTTGGAGGCAGTCCAAAAAACCCATATAGATATAGCTTTGGTAGATATATCCTTGCAACAAGAGAACGGCCTTGAACTGGTGAAGACATTAAAGGCGACACATCCTGAAATTCAATGTTTGGTGGTCTCGATGTACGATGAGATCATCTATGCTTTCAGTGCCCTGAAGGCGGGCGCCCGAGGGTATGTGATGAAGCAGGAAGCGGCCTCCTCATTGTTGGATGCCATAGCCTTGGTGTTGAAGGGAAAAGTATACCTGTCGCCTGATATGCGCCAGAGAATGCTCGAGACGATGGTGATGCAGGAGTCAAACCAAGAAGTCGATTCCCTCAAGCTTCTCAGTATTCGGGAAGTGGAGGTCCTTAGATTGATCGGTCAGGGTTTCGGGGTATCGGAGATTGCACAGGCGCTCAACCTTTCAGTTAAGACAATCAATGTATACCGAGACAATATCCGCCATAAGCTGTCGATCAGTGATGCCGCATCACTGAGGAAGTTTGCCATCAAATGGGTGAAAAGCAACGAGCTGTGAAAAAACTTAGGACAAACGTCCTATTATTTTTCTAGGTAAACACCCGGTACAACATACGCAAAACCTCACGTACGATACTAATTGAAGATGAATCGATATGTCGTTGGACATATATATCTCAAGGAGGAATAACTTATGAAACGGAATGTACGTATCATCGTCAGTCTGTTGCTCGTCGCTCTATTGAGCGTCTCATTGTTCGCTGCCGGACAGACCGATGCAGGAACAAGGGCACCTGCTCGAAAGGTCATCAATGTATGGAGCTTTACCGATGAAGTGCCCAAGATGTTGGAAAGGTATAAAGAGTTGAATCCCAGCTTTGATTATGAGATCAACACCACTATCATCGCTACCACCGATGGAGCCTATCAGCCTGCACTTGACCAGGCTTTGGCAGCAGGCGGGTCAAATGCCCCCGACCTATACTGTGCAGAATCAGCATTCGTCTTAAAATATACCCAAGGCGACGCAGCACACTTTGCCGCTCCTTACAAATCCTTGGGCATCAATGTTGATGCCAAGCTCAAGGAAGCCGATATTGCCCAGTACACCGTAGACATCGGCACCAATGCGAAGGGTGAACTGGTAGGTTTGGGATATCAGGCTACCGGTGGAGCTTTCATCTATCGCCGCTCAATTGCTAAAGACGTTTGGGGAACCGACGATCCGGCAGTCATCAAGACAAAAATTGGCCCGGGTTGGGACAAGTTTTTTGAAGCAGCAGAAGCTTTGAGAAGAAAAGGCTACGCGATCATCAGTGGAGATGGAGATATCTGGCATGCAATCGAAGGAAGCTCTGAGAAGGGCTGGATTGTTGACGACAAACTCTATGTAGATCCTGAAAGAGAAGCTTTTCTCGATGTTGCAAAGATGATGGTTGATAGAGGCTATCATAATGATACCCGTGACTGGACCGATGCATGGTTTGCAGACATGAAAGACGCAGGAGCCAAGAAGGTCTTTGGTTTCTTCGGACCCGCATGGCTGATCAACTATGTCATGGCAGGCAACAGTGGCGGCTCAAAGCCCGGTGAAGGCACCTATGGTGACTGGGCTGTTGCAGAACCTCCTGTTGGCTTCTTCTGGGGTGGCACCTGGGTCATCGCCAACAACAACAGTCCTGTTAAACAAGCTCTCGGCGAAGTCATCGAGTGGATTACTCTTGACAGCTCCACAAGCGGGTTGCAGTACTACTGGGCAAACGGTACCCTCTTTGGCCCCGGCGGCACGAAGGATACTGTTGCTTCCGGTACTGTCATGAAGAAGAGCGACGGAACCCTTCCGTTCCTCGGTGGACAGGATATGTTTGATGTATTTGTTCCTGCCGGTCAGTTTGCTTCAGGTAAGAACAAGACTCAGTATGATGAGAGCATCAACATCTACTGGCGTGACCAGGTTCGTTCCTACAGTGCTGGCAACAAGAGCCGCGCTGCTGCCCTTGCTGATTTCAAGCAACAGGTAGCTGACAACCTTGCCATCGCAATCAGGTAAGAACTATCAATCTTTTGGTGCAGGAACCATCTGATTCCTGCACCTGGTTTTTAAGGGAGTTGTTCATGCGCAACAAGACTATCAACTATGCGAAGTACGGATATCTTTTTTCCATTCCTTTCGTGCTTGCGTATCTTATCTTTCATCTCTATCCAACCCTTTATACGGTGGTAATCGGGTTTACCGATCTTAGAGGATTGGGAAAGACCACCTTCTCATTTCTGGAAGAACCGTTTCAGAACTACAAGCTTATCTTGAATAATCCGACCTTTATGCGGTCTTTAGGCAATACATTTTTGATTTGGACGATGAATTTCATACCGCAAATTCTGCTGGCACTGCTCTTGACGGCATGGTTTACCAACAGGCGCTTCAAGGTGCGGGGGCAGGGAGCTTTCAAGGTCATGATCTACATGCCCAACATCATCACAGCAGCTACGATTGCAATTTTGTTCAACTCCCTTTCAGGATACCCCAAAGGACCAATTAATGACTTGTTGATCCGGTTTGGCATCATTGATGTTCCGGCACATTTCCATATGCAGAAATGGACTGCTCGAGGAATTGTTGCGTTCATCCAATTCTGGATGTGGTATGGACACTCCATGATAGTGCTCATCGCAGGAGTACTGGGTATCGATCCCACCTTGTTTGAGGCAGCTGAAATTGATGGAGCAAGCGCCCCTCAAATATTCTTCAGGATAACGCTTCCGCGTTTGAAAACAATCCTGCTCTATGTTCTGGTTACCAGCATGATCGGAGGCTTGCAGATGTTCGATATTCCCAGACTCTTCTTATGGGGAGGCCCGGACAATGCGACGCTTACGGCCAGCGTGTTCATCTATAACCAAGCGTTCAGTGGAAGTTATCTCTATAATAGAGCCTCTGCAGCGAGCATGATCATGTTCATTATCATTCTCATCTTTTCATCTGTGATGTTCTACGCTTTGCGTGACCGGTATGAAGAGAAGATGCGCAAAAATGAACGAGCTCTTCGAAAAGCAATGAGGAAGGAGGCATCAGTATGAGAAGCTTGAAAACGTCTACCAACATAACAAAAACCCTCATATATACTGTTTGCATCATCTTGGCGATTCTAAGCATCTTCCCTTTTTGGATCATGTTCATGAATGCAACGAGAAGTACGTTTCAGATACAGCAGGATTCTGTTTCTCTTTTCCCTTCACGATACCTGAAAAGCAATTGGAACATCCTTTCAGGAAAAAGCTTTAATCCAGCAATAGGATTTATGAACTCAATGATCATCAGTACTGGAGCAACGCTCTGTGCCGTCTACTTTTCCTCTTTGACAGCGTATGCATTGGTTGCCTATACGTGGAAGCTTAGGCAGGGATTCTTTACGTTCATCATGGCAGTCATGATGATTCCAGCCCAGGTCACCGGCATTGGGTTCTACCAAATGATGTACCGTATCGGCTGGGTGAATACGTACTGGCCCTTGATACTCCCCTCAATTGCAACTCCTGCAATGGTTTTCTTCATGCGTCAGTATCTCTTGGCGAGTCTTTCACTGGACATCGTCAACTCAGCCAGAATTGATGGTTCCGGAGAGTTCAACACCTTCAATAAGATAATTCTGCCCATCATGAAACCCGCGATGGCGACACAGGCAATCTTTACCTTTGTTTTTTCGTGGAACAACCTCTTCATTCCGTTGATTCTTCTGACGAGAAGCGACAGATATACCATGCCCATCATGGTCAGTCTCCTGCGCGGTGACATCTATAAGACTGAGTATGGTTCGGTATATCTAGGACTGTCGTTGACAGTTCTTCCACTGTTCGTAATCTACTTCCTTTTGTCCAAATACATCATCGCCGGTGTGGCCTTGGGTGCCTTGAAGGAGTAAAGATACCTCACAGTTACAGGGTAGGAGAGATAGGAGTTAGTATATATGCAGCAAAATCGAGAACGGGCCTTGGCGCTACTTGGCAAGATGACCGTTGAAGAAAAAGTAGCCCAGCTGGTCTCTGCGTGGCTTGAAATACATGAAGACGGCACCTTGGGTGTGCGAGAATATGGGAAAAAGAAACCCCACAGCGGTGACGTTTGCAAGGATGTTCTGGGTAAGGGAATCGGACAATTGACCAGACCGTACGGGACTTTGGCCAACGATCCTGTAAAACAGGCAAGAATGATCAATAAAGTACAACGGTATTTGGTCGAAGAGACTCGGCTGGGAATTCCGGCGATGCTTCATGAGGAGTGCCTAACCGGTTCTATGATCAAAGGAGCCACCATTTTTCCAAGTGCCCTCAATTATGGCTCAACCTGGGATCCTTCTTTGATCAAAGAAGTAGGGAAAGCCATAGGTGATGAACTGAGGAGCGCAGGGGTGCATCAAGGTCTTGCTCCGGTGCTGGATGTTGCACGTGATGCACGGTGGGGAAGACTTGAAGAGACGTTTGGAGAAGATCCGTATCTTTGTGGTAGCATGGGAATTGCGTATGTGAAGGGGCTTCAGGGAAGTAAAAGATCTCCTCTTGCAACATTGAAGCACTTTGTCGGCCATTCGTTCAGTGAAGGGGCGAGAAACCATGCCCCTGTTCACATAGGGATGAGGGAACTGTACAACACCTTTGCTCTCCCGTTCGAGATGGTCGTCAAAAACGCACAACCCGGATCGTTGATGCCGGCATACCATGATATTGACGGGGTACCCTGTACAGGAGACCGGCACCTGCTGACAGACCTGTTAAAAAATAAATGGGGTTTTGATGGATTGGTTGTTGCCGACTATGAAGCGGTTGTGCAACTGGTCGATGACCATCGTACGGTCAATGATATGGCTGAAGCCGCCGCGGCAGCCTTCAACGCAGGTATGGATATTGAACTGCCTGGGTTCACCGTATTCAAGGAAGGGCTCATCGAGGCCCTGTATCGAGGTCTTATCGATACCGCTGATCTGAACATGGCAGTATTGAGAGTGCTCGAGGAGAAATTCCGTCAGGGAATCTTTGACCATCCCTATATTGATGAAGGCAAAGTATGCCTGGGTTCTGAGAAGAATCACGAGCTTGCAGTTACAGTTGCAGAGAACTCCATTGTCCTCTTGAAAAATGAGGGGGTGCTCCCTCTCTGTGGTGTCTCATCAGTCGCGTTGATAGGGCCGCTTGCCGATCACCCATATGCGATGTACTCAGGGTATGCCCCTCCGGTGCACCTCCAAGGTACCCATGGACCAGAAGAGACTGTTCCCAAATTGGCAAAAACAATCCGCTGTGCACTGCAAGAGGTGCTTGGAGAGGAGAAGGTCATATTTGAACCTGGGTGCATGCTGTATGAAGACAAGGTGGAAAGAGCAATCTTCTTCCCCGGTGATGTGGATTTTGAGCATGATAATACTGAACATACCCTGAGTGAGGATACCAGCAGGATCGATGCAGCTGTCGCTGCTGCGCTGAACTGTGATGCGACCGTCCTGGTGGTCGGGGACTTGGCAGGACTGTTTGGTCAGGGAACTGTCGGTGAAGGCTCAGATGCATCTGATCTCACCTTGCCCGGGGTGCAGCAACACTTGCTTGGTCGTATTCTTGAAACGAAGAAACCGGTGATTGTTGTACTGGTGAGCGGTCGACCCTACTGTTTGGATTCTGCACTTGCGCAAGCAAAGGCCATATTGTGCACATGGTTGCCTGGAGAGGGCGGTGGGGAAGCGATAGCACAAACCTTGGTAGGGGGCAACAACCCCAGCGGAAGGCTTCCTCTCTCATTCGTAACCAACGCAGGAGCCATGCCCTATTCATACAATCACAGCAAGAAGGCTACAGGTATGCCGAAGCAGAAAGATTTTGGTGCTGTGTACCCCTTTGGCTATGGTTTAAGTTATTCGCAATTCACTTGGTCTGATTTCTCTGTTGAGCAGCGGATGATACAAAGCGAAGGAGAGTTTACTGTCTCTTTGACGGTATCAAACGATTCTGATCGAGAAGGGCAGGAAGTCGTGCAGCTGTACGTTCGCGATAAGGTTGCAAGCATTGTGCGGCCGGAGAAGGAATTGAAGGCTTTTGCAAAAGTATTGCTGAAACCACAAGAAAAAAAGCGCGTCTGTTTCACAGTACCTGCACAGATGCTCTCGTTCATAGGATTGGACATGAGTAGAATCCTCGAGCCGGGAACTTTTGACTTGATGTTGGGCAAGAGCAGCTCTGAAATTCTCTATAGCACTGAAGTAACGATTCTTGGTGAGCCTAGGGAACTCTCCAGAAATTGGCGCTCTCTCTCCTCTGTCTCTATTGATTCGCTGTAACAGGCCTGTCTTCTAGTACCTCCACTGTCGGCAATCTGTCCATGATCTAATCATACAGGTTGCCGCTTTTTCGGTTTTCCTGCACTTCTTGCATTTTCATGACAGTGGTCTATGATTGTAAGTGAACGAAGAGGGAGGCAATACGATGATTCGACAAGCTTATTATGCTGGTTCTTGGTATCCAAAGGAACCTTCATCACTTATGGCCTTGGTCAATGCATCAATCCGACAGGTTTCACAAGCGTCTACCTTTCAGAGAGGCCCGTATCGATTTGGCGTACTCCCTCATGCAGGCTTGCTCTACTCGAAATCCGGCATAGCCCCGTTTTTTGTAAATTCTTTGGAAAACGTGAAGAGGATGGTTGTAATCAGCCCAAGCCATTATGCAGACATTGGACAAGATGAGCTTGTCAGTGCACCGCTAAGCGGCTGTGAAACACCCTTGGGGCAAGTGAAAACCTTCAACCTCGAAGGTTGTGATGCAACATGGTTTTCAGCTGTCCAAGCTGAACACGCCCTGGAGATGGTCCTACCGTTCATAGCAGAAAGGGCTTGTGATGCACAAGTGGCCTTGGCTCTGATTTCCCGTTTTTCCTCAACAGAGGCGATTGAGCGTACAGCACAGATCTTGCTCGATGATCTTGGAGAAGAAAGTATTGCAGATGGGTCAACCGTCTTGCTCGCCAGTAGTGATTTCACCCATTACGGTCCACGATTTAGGTATACCCCCTACAGAAATTCTGCATCCCAGAAGGTAAAGGAGGATGATCTATCTCTCAGCCATATGTTGTGTGAAGGGAATATCGAACAAGCCTTGCATTTCTGTATGCAGAAAAGAAGCACGGTTTGTGGGTATGCCCCTGCGTTGCTCGTATCCTGCTTGGCCAAGAGGTTGCATACCAAAGGTTGGATTGCCAGCTACTATACATCTCAAGATATCTCTTCTTCGCAGGATGAAAATTTTGTCGCTTATTGTACCATTCTCTGGAGGTAGCCCATGGAAGACATACACAGACAGACCTTGCTCCAATTAGCACGGGAGGCGCTTGAAAGTTCTTTCGGCATGAAGGATTCCCCTTTATATGAGCGTCTGAAACGTGAAGAGAAGGAGCCCTATACGTATGAAGTGGGTTGTTTTGTCACATTGCATAACAAGAAAAGCGGTAATCTCTGTGGATGTATCGGCAACCTATGGGGAAAGGGGCCCCTTCTTGAAGAGATTCCCAAACTTGCCAGGGCCGCTGCGTTCAATGATCCTCGGTTCTATCCTCTCAAGCAAGAAGAGCTTGTGTCGATTGTAATACAGTTGTCCTTGCTCAGCAGGATGCAGAGCATTGATGAGTACCAGAAGATCAGACTCGGCATCGATGGAGTATTGCTGACACACGGCTATCATCGCGCGGTATTCCTTCCACAAGTAGCAACTGAGCAAGGTTGGGATCTAGAGACGATGCTCACACAACTCTGTCGCAAAGCCGGCCTGGATCAGAATGCCTATCGTGATGAAGCCTGTCGTTTTGAAGTGTTTCAGGCACAAGTATTCGGAGAAGAGAATGAAACGTTCTTGTGACTTTTGTTGGCGCTGTTGTCAAATAGAAGAAGAACAGGTTGGGTTTTGTCAAATGCGTAAGAACGAAGGGGGGAAGCTGGTAACGCTGTCCTACGGCTCTCTCGTGGGTTTGTCAGTAGATCCAGTGGAGAAGAAACCCTTATATCACTTCCTTCCCGGGACCTCGACACTCAGTCTTGCAATGTTCGGTTGCAACCTTACGTGCAGCTTCTGTCAGAATTACACAATCAGTCAAAGTCAGTATAGAAGCGAATCACTACGACAACCTACAAAACCGCAAGAGCTCGTTGCCTTGGCTCTTCGATCAGGGTGTCCTTCGATCAGCTTCACCTACAGTGAGCCCTTGGTTTGGCAGGATTATCTAATCGAGGTTGCAATAGCAGCAAAAGAAGCAAACTTGAAGACAATCATGGTAAGCAACGGTACCTTCAGTACGGCAAGTCTTGAACGTCTGGTTCCTCTTATTGATGCCTTCAATATCGATTTGAAGGGAGATGAATTCTTCTATCAAAGATTCTGCAAGGGCAGCGCAAAGCCTGTTGTCGAGGCCTTGCGCTGCCTTTGTCAGAAAGAGGTTCATCTGGAGGTTACCACCATGGTGATGCAAGGTGAACATACCCTTGAGGATGTCCTGGCAATAGGAGCCTTGCTTCAAGAGATGGGCGTTCATATCTGGCATCTCAGTCGTTATTTTCCAAACTATAAAACTCACCTCGAGGCTACGAAGGACTCTTTTCTTAAAGAGATTCTTCAAGCGGTACAAGAAACCTCCATTGCTCATGTGTATGGGGGAAACTCCATCCTGAATCAGAATACCTACTGTCCATCCTGTAATAAGCTGCTCATCAGGCGTGACGGTAGATTGAGCATGTCTGAAATCTCGTTTGCACAGGGGACCTGCCAAGTTTGTGGTCATAGAATCTATGGATGCTTCCCCTCCTGACATGAGAGCTTTTTTTCTGCTACACTCCATGCTTCAGGGAGTGGTTTGTGGTTAAACTCAGTGGTATTACGTTAGCCTATGGTGATCGATTTATTCTCAGGGACGCAGAAGTCTTGATCAAAGATACGGATAGAATTGGCCTGGTCGGCCCCAATGGGGCAGGAAAGTCTTCGCTCTTGAAAATTATAGCAAAAGAAGAACATCCTGATGCTGGAGAGATCCAGATGGATAAAAACCAAGTCATCGGATATTTTTCCCAGGACGTCGGTGAAATGAAAGGGCGAACCGTCCTCGATGAGGTCATCGCCGGCAGTGGAGATCTGTATGACATCTCCTTGGAGCTTGAACGGCTTGAACATCGCATGGCCATGGACATGGAGCACTTCAGCGACGCAGATATGGATCGTTACGGAACACTGCAGACTCAGTTTCTCGCCCGAGACGGGTATTCACTTGCCCAACGCAGTGAAGAAATTCTCTGCGGACTGGGCATACCTCTTGAACGGCATCGTCAGATGGTCGACCAGTTCAGTGGTGGGCAGAAGATGCGCATAGCCTTAGCAAAAATTCTAGCTCTCAAGCCGGATGTCCTTTTGATGGACGAACCGACCAATCACCTGGACCTGGAATCAATACTCTATCTTGAATCCTATCTGAATAATTTTGAGGGAGCCTTGGTCATGACCAGCCATGACAGGCAGTTCATGACGCGGTTGTGTAATCGCACTCTTGAAGTTGCTGATGGTGCAATACAAAACTATAGCGGTGACTATGATTTCTATCTTCGTGAACGGGAGATCCGTCGAGAACAATTGGTGGCAACCTACAACCGCCAACAGGCCCGTTTTGCAAAAGACGAGGAGTTTATTGCAAAGTTTGCCGCTCGTGCAAGCCATGCCTCGTTGGTACAGTCACGGATCAAGGCCCTTGAGAAAATCGAACGAGTGACTCTTCCTGCTGAGCAGAAGGTGATGCAGATACAGTTTGCGCCAACCCAAAGAAGCGGTGATCAAGTGGTAGTGCTGGAAAATCTTGCAAAATCCTGGCCCCTTGAGGGAGGAAATCAGCTTTCTGTCTTCTCTGGTGTCACTGCTACCATTCTTCGGGAGAACAAGATAGCCCTCACTGGAGTCAACGGAGCTGGAAAATCAACCTTGCTCAAGGTCATTGCCAACCTGACTCCAAGTACAAGCGGTATCTGCAGCGTAGGTTCGAGCGTCAAATTAGGGTATTTCAGCCAATATTCGAGTGACAGTCTTGATCCGGAGAAAACAATCTTTGAAGAAGTGTTTTCTCGTGTTCCTACAGCGAGCATTCCGGTAATTCGATCTCTACTCGGTTCTTTCCTTTTTAGTGGAGACGATGTTGAAAAGAAGGTCGGTACACTCAGCGGAGGAGAGAAGAGTAGACTCATGCTTGCCTGTCTCTTTGCTGTTGAGGTGAATTTTTTGGTGTTGGATGAACCGACAAATCATCTTGATATTCAAAGCAGAGAGGTCCTGCTCGACGCGCTGCAACGGTTTGAGGGAACGTTGATCATAGTCAGCCATGACCGTTATTTTCTCAAGCATCTGGTCAATCGTGTATTTGAGTTGGACAAAGGTTCTATGACAGTCTTTGAAGGCGATTACGCCTATTACATGCATAAGAGAGGGATACAATAGATATGAAAGAGGGTGATGAAATCAATGTATACGTACAGAGAGCAAGATCTTTTAGAGAACGTGGATACAATTGTGCCCAAGCGGTGGCTTGCTCTTTTGCACAGGAAGTGGGGATGGATGAGCAAACCCTCTTTAGGATGGTTGAAGGACTTGGAGGAGGGATGGGCTTTCATAAAGCAACCTGTGGGGCAGTGAGTGCAGCTGCTGTTCTTGTGGGGCTTTTCAGCAGTGCGGGCATCGTTGATCAAGATGCGAAGAAAGCCACTTACAACCAAATCGGTGCGATTGTCGATTCCTTTTATGCAAAGAACAAGAGTTTGGTATGTAGAGAGTTGCTTGGTGAAGATACTCAGATAGTGTTGCGATCTTGTGATGGGTGTGTTGAAGATGTTGTACTTTTGGTGCATAAAATGGTGCAAGAAATTAAAAATAAAAATGCTAGTACTACATAACTGTAATAATGTATAAATTATGTTGCAAAGTGCTTGCATAATGTTGCGTTTTTCGCTACTGTGCGCCTATGCAGACAACAGATAAAAATGCTTCTAGACGACGTGTTGCACTCCTTCTTGGCAGTGAGAACGATTTGCCTCTGGTGCAGGGTGCCTGTACAATCTTCAATGAATTGGAAATTGCATTTGAGATGCATATTCTTTCTGCTCACAGAGTGAGCGAGGATACTGCACGCTTTGCCCAGCAAGCCGCAGAGAACGGGTTTGGGGTGATTATTGCAGCTGCTGGAAAGGCTGCTCATCTTGCAGGTGCTGTCGCCGCAAGGACGCTGTTGCCGGTTATCGGCATTCCCTTATCTACCTCCCTTGGTGGTTTGGATGCCCTGTTGAGTACAGTGCAGATGCCTAGTGGATACCCTGTGGCCACTGTGGCCATCGATGGGGCTGCCAATGCTGCTTTACTCGCAGCACAAATCCTCGCACTTATGGATGAGGATCTTGTCAATAGGCTGAGCAGTCGGCGGGATGCCATGGCCGAAAAAGTGCGCGAAAGTGACATGCGACTTCAAAAGAGCTTTACCTAGGTAAGGCTCTTTCTCTTTGGTATAGGGGGGATCTATGCAAAAAATGGCCATGCTCTATGAGGGAAAGGCAAAACGTGTGTATGAAACGGACGAAGACGGAATCTACATTGTCTCCTACAAAGATGATGCAACCGCCTTCAATGGATTGAAGAAAGGGAGTATTGTCGGCAAGGGAGCAATAAACAATCGGGTGACCAATCACTTGATGGGCATGTTGCAAAAGCAGGGCATTCCCACTCATTTTGTATCTGAACTCAACGAGCGTGAGAGTGCTGTCAAGAAGGTACGCATTATTCCCCTCGAAGTGATTGTGCGAAACATCGCTGCAGGGTCCCTTGCAACACGACTTGGCATCGAGGAAGGAACAAAGCTTGCAAGCACTGTATTGGAGTTTTGCTATAAGCGTGACGACCTTGGCGATCCTCTTGTAAATGAATATCACATCCGTGCACTTGGTTTGGCGACGGATGACGAGGTGCAAAGGCTGAGCGAGTATGCCTTGAAGATTAACCAGATTCTTCTGTCCTATCTTGAGGAAGCAGGGATATCGTTGATTGATTTCAAGTTGGAATTCGGACTCACCGATCAGGGAGAACTCATTCTCGCAGATGAAATCTCCCCCGACACTTGTAGGTTCTGGGATATAAAGACTGGTAAAAAGTTGGACAAGGATAGATTCAGAAGAGACCTTGGTGATGTGGAAGCATCATATCATGAAGTGATGCAGCGGTTGCTGGGGAACGTCTGATGGCAGCTCTGAAAGAAGCCTGTGGCCTCTTTGGAATATATTCCGAGGCGGCCGTTCCTGTTTCTTTGGCTGGTTACCACGCTCTCTTTGCCTTGCAGCATCGCGGTCAGGAAGGATGTGGCCTTGCTTTGAATGAAGCCGGGGAACTGAGTGTCCACAAGGATCTTGGCTTGGTTGGTGACGTGTTTACCCAAAAGATGGTCACCAAGAAAAATGGTGCACATATGGCTCTTGCACATACCCGGTATGGAACTACCGGGGAGTGCAGCAGGGAAAACGTCCAACCTCTTTTGATCCGGCACCAGCTGGGAAGCATGGCCCTTGCCCATAATGGAAACCTCACAAACGATGCAATGCTGCGTTCAGAGTTGGAACAGAAAGGATCGCTCTTCCATACAACCAGTGACTCTGAAGTTATTGCTTATGTAATCACCCAGTATAGACTGAAAAGTGAAACCATCGAGCAGGCAATCGAGCAAGCTATGAATGTTCTTGAAGGAGCCTACTCCCTATTGGTGATGACCTCCTCCAAGTTGATAGCTGCCCGAGACCCCTGGGGCTTTAGGCCCCTGTGCATAGGGGCCTTGGATGATGGGTATGTCTTTGCCAGTGAGAGTTGTGCTCTAGATGCTGTCGGGGCCAGGTTTGTCAGGGATATACAGCCCGGTGAGATTTGCATCATCGATGCAAAAGACGGCAGCCTGAGGAGCATCACTACACACTGCAAGCGTGAGAAGAGCAGTCTTTGTGTATTCGAGTTGATCTATTTCGCCCGTCCAGACAGTGTTATCGATACCATTTCTGTCCATGAAGCCCGGCTCAGGAGTGGAGCGTTCCTCGCTTTGGAGCATCCAGCCCAGGCTGATGTTGTCATCGGTGTTCCCGATAGTGGAATCGATGCAGCTATAGGGTTTTCCAGACAGTCGGGAATTCCGTATGGAATAGGGTTCATCAAGAACAAGTATATCGGAAGAACCTTCATCCAACCTACGCAAGCAACTCGAGAGGATGGGGTGCGGATTAAACTCAATCCGATTGCCAGCACGGTAAAAGGCAAACGGGTTGTCTTGATTGATGACTCGATTGTCAGAGGAACGACAAGCAAGCGCATTGTTCGCCTGCTACGGGAGGCTGGGGCGACCGAAGTTCATTTGCGCTCTTCTGCGCCGACTTTCCAGTTTCCTTGCTACTACGGAACGGACATCAATTCTACCGATGACCTTTTTGCCTGCAAATACGACCATGAAACAATGAAACGCATCCTGGATGTGGATTCATTGGGGTTTTTGCCAAAAGAGCAGGTGACAAAATTAAGTGACCATGAGTGTACCGGTTTCTGCACCGCGTGTTTTACCGGTCAGTACCCTTGCCCAAAGAAGTGAAGGAGAACTTAATGACAAAAACAAGTCATAGTGACCGGTACGCTGAGGCCGGGGTGGATATTACACGGGGATATCAGGCTGTCGAGGCTATCAAGAGCCATGTCAAACAGACGTTCATCAAAGGTGTTTGCTCTGATTTGGGAGGCTTCGGTGGTTTATTTGAATTGGACTTGTCAGAGACCCCCAATCCTGTGTTGGTGTGCGGTACGGACGGGGTGGGAACCAAACTGAAACTAGCCTTTGCGATGGACAAGCATGACACAATCGGCCTTGATTGCGTTGCTATGTGTGTAAACGATGTCATCTGCTGTGGTGCGGTGCCCAAGATTTTCTTGGATTATCTGGCATTGGGAACCTTGGATCCTATGTTGGTCGAACAAATTGTGAAAGGTGTTGCCGCAGGTTGCAAAAGCGCTGGGTGTGCGTTGATCGGAGGCGAGACGGCAGAGATGCCCGGTTTCTATCAGAAAGGCGAGTATGACTTGGCCGGGTTCTGTTGTGCGGTTGTCGATAAGACAAAGGTGTTCGACAATGCAACGATTGCAGCTGGTGATTGTGTCATAGCCATCCCTTCAAGCGGGGTTCACTCAAATGGGTTTTCATTGGTGCGCCAGGTGTTCGATCTCGATGCAAACCCTTCGGCGCTTGGACGGTACTATGATGAATTGGGTTCCACCCTTGGAGAGGTATTGCTCAGACCGACGAGAATTTATGTACAGGAAGTCTTAAAACTGGCAAAAGAGGTTACGATAAAAGGTATGAGTCATATCACCGGGGGAGGTTTTTATGAGAATATCCCTCGTTGCTTGCCTGAAGGCCTCGGGGTGCGCATCAAGGCTGAGGATGTCAAAATCCATCCCATTTTTTCGTTGTTGGAAACTGTCGGAGCCATCAGCAGACGAGATATGTTCAATACGTTCAACATGGGGGTGGGTATGGTCCTGATCGTCGACCAATCCCAAAGAGAAGCAGCTCTTGCTCTGCTTGAGGATGCCTATGTACTGGGCGAGGTTGTCCTAAGTGACGAGGCGGTCGAACTACTATGATTCGAATTGCAGTGATGGTAAGCGGTACAGGATCGAACTTGAAAGCCTTGCTGGATGCCCAAAGTGCAAACGAGCTTGTTCATGGCAAGGTAACTCTTGTACTCAGTGATACGCAGTGTGCCCCGGCCCTTGAGAAAGCCCATGCATATGGTATTTCAGCTTTTGCAATTGATAGGAGAGCCTTGGGCAAGAAACAGTTTGAAGAATCTGCTTTGGCGATTCTCGCTCGACACGGTATTGATTTGATTGTCCTTGCCGGTTTTCTGACCATACTCTCAGAACGATTCATTTCCTCTTATGAGAATAGGATCATCAATATTCACCCTTCGCTTATACCCAGTTTCTGTGGAAAAGGGTACTATGGAAGACGTGTCCATGAAGCGGTTATCAACAAGGGTGTGAAATACAGCGGAGCAACGGTGCATCTTGCAAGTGCACAGGCTGATGAAGGGCCGATTCTCGAACAGGGAATTGTCAGGATCACTGACGATGATACACCAGACAGCCTTGCAAAACGCATCCTTGAAGAGGTTGAGTGGAACATATTGCCTAAAGCGGTTGAGGAGTATTGCAAAAAGATGAAAGAAAAGCACGAGTTGAAGCATGTATTGGCACAGATACGATATCCTGGACGAGGGATTGTTTGTGGTCTCAACGAGAAGGGCAATCTTCTCTTGGCATATTTCATTACAGCGCGCAGTGTGCACAGCAAGAACAGGATGCTCGTGCAAAAGGATGGGGCTGTTTTTACACAGGCTATTGATCCGTCGTTGCTCATCGATCCCTCATTGATTATTTATCGTGCTTTAGACCGGTATGAACAGTACCTGATCGCAGCAAACGGTGATCAGAGTGATACCCTTATTGAAGGTCTAAAGACAGAGCTAAGTGTTGAAGATTCCTTATCTGAGCGTTGTTATGAGCCTGATGAGCCGAACTACACTCCAAGGATCAGTGCTGTATATTCCCTGAAAGATGAGCAATGTACCTTCTCCATCCTTCGACGCAGCACAGAAGGTTGTGAGCGTTGTCATTATTGCTACCAAAATCAGGAAAGTGGACAGGGGCATCTGATCCATACCTATGAAGGAGATGGCAATCCGCTTCCTTCATTCATCGGGGATCCGAAACCGGTGGTGATGGAGGGAGACAGAGAGAGCTTTGCAACAAGGCTGTGGGATCTTCTCGATCCGGAGTATCGGGTTGCAGTCGTGGTGCAAGAAATGCAACGTGATGGACAAAACGTAGGAACAACCATCATCAACGCACAAGAAAGGAGGGACTGAGTGGACTCTTTATCTCTTAAATATGGATGCAATCCCAATCAAGGACAGGCACGGATCTCGATAGCAGAAGGAACCTTGCCCCTTACGGTTCTCAATGGAAAGCCCGGGTACATTAATTTGCTTGACGCCCTGAATGGATGGCAGTTGGTAAAAGCCTTGGATGAAGCGACCAACATGGCCAGTGCCGCCTCTTTCAAGCATGTAAGCCCTGCCGGGGCTGCGGTTGGATTGCCGCTTGATGAAGTTGAGCGGGCGCTGTATTTCATACCTGCCGATATGCGACTAAGCGAATTGGCTACCGCTTATGTACGAGCCCGCGGGGCCGATCGTATGTCAAGCTTCGGGGATTTCATCAGTCTGAGCCGGATTTGTGATCTCAGTACGGCACAGATGATCAAGAGTGAAGTCAGTGATGGGATTATCGCTCCTGCTTATACCGAAGAAGCCCTTGCCGTTTTACGAAAGAAAAAGAAGGGATCTTACATTGTTTTGGAGATTGACAGACTGTATGAACCTCCTGTTCTCGAAGAAAGAACCCTGTACGGCATTACGTTTACCCAGGAGAGAAATACCCAGGTACTCGATATGCGTGTGCTTTCTCCTCTTGTCACAGAGAACAAGAGCCTGCCTGAATCGGCTCAACTCGATCTGTTGGTTGCTCTCAATGCATTGAAGTTCACCCAATCGAATTCTGTGTGCTATGCAAAACGAGGCCAGACTATCGGGGTGGGAGCTGGACAGCAGTCCAGAATTCATTGCACCCGTCTTGCAGGAGAGAAGGCCGACTACTGGCATCTGCGTCAGCATGAGAAGGTTCTTGCCCTTCCGTTCCTTCCCACCTTGAGCCGCAACGAGAAAGACAATGCGGTGGAGCTTTATTTGCGGGATGAGCTTGATCGTTGGCAATCCTATTTTACAGAAAAACCTGTTGTTTTGACACAAAAAGAAATCAGGGCCTATCTTGATGCGCTTTGCGATGTAAGTCTGGCCAGTGATGCCTTCTTTCCTTTCCGTGACAACATTGATCGGGCAAAGAAAAGCGGGGTGTCCTACATCGTACAAAGCGGAGGGTCTTTGCGTGATGATTGGGTGATCGATGCCTGCAATGAGTATGGCATGGTTATGATCTGCAATGGCATCCGCCTCTTTCATCACTAGGATGAAGGTTCTCATTGTCGGTTCAGGCGGCCGCGAACACGCCTTGGCCTGTGCGTTGAAGAAGAGTCGTCACGAGCTTCTCCTCTATTGCATAGGCAATAATGCCGGAATTTCTCAGATAGCAACCATGGTTGCACTTCCTCTTTCAGCGCATCGGAAGATTGTGGACTATGCCAAAGAGATAGGAATTGAGTTTGTGGTCATAGGTCCTGATGAACCATTGGTCAATGGTTTGGCAGACTTGTTCAATGAAGCCTCGATTCCCTGTTTTGGCCCAAGCAAGAAGGCTGCCAGGATTGAGGGAAGCAAAGCCTATGCTAAAGAATTCATGAAAGCTCACCAGATTCCTACACCCGCCTACCAAGTATTTGATGAGGTTGAGCCTGCGAAGGAGTATCTTAAGCAGTGTTCCTATCCGTTGGTGATCAAGGCCGACGGCTTGGCTTTTGGCAAAGGGGTGATCATAGCCCAGAGTAAAAAAGAAGCTGAACAAGCGCTTGAGCAGATGATGGTGCAGCGTTTTTTTGGTGATAGTGGCTCTACCATCGTCATCGAGGAGTTCGTAACCGGAGAGGAGGTCTCCTTGCTGGTTTTCAGTGACGGGGTGCACACCGCTGCCATGATCAGTGCCATGGATCACAAACGTGCCGGTGACGGTGATACAGGACTGAATACAGGGGGTATGGGGGTGATCGCTCCCAATCCGTTTTATACTGAATCGATAGCCTCCTACTGTATGCAACACATTGTTGAACCTACCATCTGCGGTCTTGCCGAGGATGGTATTCCCTTCGTTGGCTGTCTTTTCTTCGGACTTATGCTGAGCAAGACAGGTCCAGTGGTAATAGAATATAACTGCCGGTTCGGTGATCCCGAAGCTGAGGCAGTGCTCTCCCTGCTTGAGAGCGATCTGTTCGATATTTTTAAAGCATGCACTGAGGGGACTCTTGACCAGATTCAGGTCTCTTTTTCTACCCAGTATGCGTGTTCTGTGGCCCTTGTCAGTGGAGGGTATCCAGAGCAGTACAAAGTGGGAAGACCAATAACAATCAGAACGCTGCCTTCGGATGTGCAGGTCCTCCATGCCGCTACGACCTATGATGCTTCAGATTGTCTTGTTACAAATGGCGGAAGGGTTTTGCATGTAGTGGCAAATGCCGATACTCTTGAGCGTGCCATTGATCTGGCCTACAAGGGCGTTGCCTGTATTTCTTTTGAGGATATGTCCTATCGGACAGATATCGGCCAGCGAGCACGTACAAAGGAAGCCTAGGATGGTACATCGTTTATTTATTACCCGCAAAGAGGAGTTTCGCGCATCCTGCGACGAGCTCTGCAAAGAGCTTTCCCTGTTTCTTGCAGTGGAAAATCTGAAATCCCTGAGACGGTATTACCGTTACGATCTTGAGGGGTTGGATGAAGAACAGGTCAAGACGCTTGCTCAGCAGTTGTTGGCGATGAGGCCGAGAGACATAATCCTGGATGAGGTTGAGCCTTGTGACTTCTCACTTGGAGTTGAGATGCTGATCGGCCAGTTCGATCAACGCTCGGATTCTGTGAAACTTTGTCTTTCATTGCTCTATCCCGGATTGGAAGTAGCGGTTCGTACCGCCACGTTCTATTGTTTTGAGGGCACTCTCAGTGAGGCTGAAAAGCAAAAACTTCGCTCCTATCTGATCAACAGCGTAGAATCCCAAGAAGCGTCCATGGTCCTTCCCCAAACCCTCTCTTTCACAAAGGAAGCAGAGCATTGGGTTGAGATACTTGATGGTTTTTCTTCCTGCTCGGATTTCTCTGCTTTGAAAAAGGCCCATGCACTGGCGATGGATGAAGATGATCTCAAACTTATTCAAGATTACTTTATTGTGCAAGACAGAGATCCCACTCTTACCGAATTGAAGGTGCTTGATACATATTGGTCAGACCATTGTCGGCATACAACCTTTCTTACACAGCTTGATGAGCTGTGTATTGAGGATCCTGAAATAGAGGCTGTCTATCGTCAGTATCTCAAAGCAAGGGAAACTCTTGGAACGAAAAAACCGGTTTGCTTGATGGATATGGCTACGATAGCAGCCAAACAATTGCGTAAAGAAGGCTTGCTTGACCAGCTTGATGTAAGTGATGAGATCAACGCCTGTTCGGTCAACATCGAGGTCAAGACAGAACAAGGGCCTGTACCGTATTTGCTGCAGTTCAAGAATGAGACCCATAATCACCCGACAGAGATTGAGCCGTTTGGAGGTGCTGCCACCTGCATCGGTGGGGCTATCAGGGATCCTCTCAGTGGCCGGGCGTATGTCTATCAAGGGATGCGCATCAGCGGGAGCGCCGACCCCAGACAACCTCTTGAGAACACATTGCAAGGCAAACTCAGCCAACGGCAAATCGTCCAAGGTTCTGCGAAGGGCTTCAGCTCCTACGGCAACCAGATTGGCTTGGCCACTGCCATAGTAGAGGAGATCTATCATCCTGGCTTCATGGCCAAGCATATGGAACTGGGATTTGTCATTGCAGCTGCCAAAAAGAGCAATGTCAGAAGAGAAGAGCCAAAGGCTGGAGATGTCATCATATTGGTGGGCGGCCGTACCGGTCGTGATGGCTGCGGAGGTGCAACCGGAAGCTCGAAGTCGCATGACAGCTCATCAATCCATGTGTGCGCTTCAGAAGTTCAGAGAGGCAATGCCCCAGAAGAGAGAAAGATCCAAAGGTTGATGCTCAACAGTCAAGCAGTAAGGATGATCAAGCGCTGCAATGATTTTGGGGCGGGTGGGGTGAGCGTAGCAATCGGGGAGCTTGCCCAAGGTGTGGATATAGATCTTGGGGCGATCAAGGTCAAGTATCAAGGCCTTGACGGCACCTCCCTTGCTATCAGCGAGAGCCAGGAGCGCATGGCCATGGTTGTAGCAAAAGAGGATGCCCAGGCCTTCATAGCCCTTGCAAGGGAAGAAAACCTCGAGGCTACTGTAGTGGCGACGGTCACCGATGAACAAGCATTGGTAATGCGTTACAAGGATGAGACTCTTGTCAATCTCAAGCGTACCTTGTTGGACAGCAACGGATCTGCAAAGCATGCCAAGGTGTATATACCTACAAGAAGCAAAAAAGAGCATTTGCACAATCCGGTCTTTGATCGAGACCAGCTTGATGCTGTGTTGGATGATCTCAATGTTGCTAGCAAGCAGGCTCTGGGTGAGATGTTTGACAGCACCATCGGCTCTTCTTCTTTGCTGATGCCCTACGGAGGCAAGACCCAAAGGACACCCATACAGGCGATGGTCTCTCTGATTCCCACCTTTGATGAAAAAACAACTACAGCCAGTTTTGCGTCCTGGGCGTACGACCCGTATCTTTCCCAAGAAGATCCTTTTGAGGGCGCTTTCAGCTCTGTTGTTCACTCTCTTGCGAAGGTTGTTGCAACCGGAGGTGATTGGAAGCAAACATTCCTTACCTTCCAAGAATATTTTTGTAAGCTGGAAGACGACCCGAAGCGATGGGGCTTGGTGGTATCATCCTTGCTCGGTGCTTATAAGGCCCAACGGTTGTTTGGCAAGGCGGCGATCGGGGGCAAGGATTCGATGAGCGGAAGTTTTGGCTCATTGGAGGTCCCCCCGACGTTGGTCAGCTTTGCTGTCTCGGTTGGTGATGCCTCATCAGTTGTTTCTTGTGAATTTAAATCTGAGCATTCGTATTTGTGTCTGCTTGAATCGGATGAGGCTTCCCTTCCTGAACTGTTTGAAAAGGTCAGTGCCTTGGTGCAGGAAAAAAAGGTACTCAGTTGCTATGCCCTTGGCTATGGTGCCCTCGCCGAGGCGGTTGTGAAGATGGCCCTGGGAAATCAAATCGGCTGTACGCTCGATGTCAAGCTCGACCTTCTGAAGAAACGGTATGGATCCTTTCTCGTCGAGTGTGTTCAGCCTCTTGAGGGTGCGCTGCTCATCGGTCGTACCACAACAGAGCAATCGATTGACTTTGGAGGTTTTTCCGTCTCTTTGGATGAACTTGCAGGAAAGCTTCAAAAGCCTTTGCAGAATGTCTATCGATCGGTATCTGAAAAATCCTCTTCAGAGGTGCCCACGTTCAGTTATCACCAGAGAGCAAGAAGAGCCTGTCGTTACCCCAAGGCAAAGCCTCGTGTCTTGATTCCTGTATTTGCAGGTACAAACTGTGAATATGATGTAAAGCGTGCGTTTAAAAGCTGTGGGGCACAGTCGGAAATTCTGGTTATCAACACCAGCGATCCTGTCCAGGTTGCCAGCAGTGTCCAGCGGTGTAAGACTGCTTTGCAGAATTCCCAGATTCTTTTTATTCCGGGAGGGTTCAGTGCTGCCGACGAGCCTGATGGGTCGGGCAAGTTCATTGCAGCTTTCTTTAAGCACCCTCAGTTGAAAAAGGCAATCGAGGACTTGCTTGAAAAGCAGGATGGGTTGGTAGGCGGCATATGCAACGGATTCCAAGCAATCCTGCAATTGGGTTTGTTGCGTCATGGCAAGGTGGTTGAGATGGGAGATTCTGATCCTCTTTTAGTGGAAAACCAGCTAGGGAGGCATATTTCTCGTCTTGTTTCCTGCAGGGTCAGTTCCACCCTCTCTCCTTGGATGAGTGCGTATTCTGTTGGTGATACACAGTTGCTTCCCATCAGCCATGGCGAAGGTCGGTTCTTCGCACCAGAGAAGACGTTGCTCGATCTAGCCCAGAAAGGACAGATAGCTGCTCAATACGTTGATGCTGAACTCAAGGCCGCTGGATATGGAATAGATAACCCCAATGGGTCGTTGTATGCGATCGAGGCACTGAGTTCTGAGGATGGGAAGGTCTTTGGTCGCATGGCACACAGTGAAAGAGTGATCGACAGGCTCTACTTGAATACTCCAGCAGAGGCTGATCTTGGGTTGTTTTGGGGAGCTGTACGGTATTTTCAGTAAGGTTTGTGTCAAATGAGCCCCGAGAAAAGGGGCTTTTTGACCATGGTGTGTCATTTTGATACTTGTAAGGAGGGTTTTGCTGGAAAAGCGTTCCCTGTTTGTACGATGTCTTTATATAGTAAAAATATAATTTATTATATTAAAAGAAATAAGTAAATCAAATAAAAAGTTGGCACACCTTTTGCATAGTATTTGTCAAACAGTAAATACTTGGAGGCATGACTATGAAATATTACGTAACATACAACAACAGCAATCCTGCATCGAATTTTGATTCCCTGTTCAATGATATCTTTGGCGATTGGGGCGTAAGCCGAAGCAAGATTCCCCCTGTGGATATTTATGAGACTGAAAAAGCCTATGTAATCGAAGCTGAGCTAGCTGGCTACAAGCAAGACGAAGTAGCTGTGAATGTCGATAAGCACGTGCTGAGAATCAGCAGCGACAAGCAAAGCCTCAAAGATGCTGATGGAAAGAAAAACCTCGTCAGAGAGAGGATCTATAAGAAGTTCGAACGTTCTTTCAGTCTTCCTGAAGATGTTGAGGAAAATCAGATTGAAGGTGAGTTCGCCGATGGTGTTCTTACGATAACCCTCCCGAAAAAGGAAGAGGTGTTACCCAAGACTATTGAAGTAAAAATCAAGTAGCATAGTGTCGTTGACAAAATACCTTGCACTATACAGCCTGCAGTTTCCTGCAGGCTGTGTAATTGTCAATCAAGGATAATCAAAGCCAAGAACGTCAAAGGTTCATCTTCTTCATTTCTGATGGCGTGGCTCGCGCCACCTCCGGTGATCACCAGATCGCCCTTTTCAACAATTTTTTCTCCATCGGCCTCGGTTACAATACCCTTGCCACCGGTTATCCAATAGTACTCTGTTTCATTGACATGGTCGTGCTCACCGATGGAACACCCTTTTTCAATTACAACTTCTGAGAACAGTCTGCAGTGTTGTACGGTCCCTTCGTCTGCAAGGGCCCTGAGGAAAACCTGACCAGTTCCTCCTCTCATATGCTCCTTGGTGGTATGCTTCATCTCGTTTGCTTTCTTGATCATAATCGACCCTCCTTTTTCTAGTTTGCCAGCTGGAGCGTTCTTGGGCAAGAGATACTTGACACTTGTGCTTGAGAATTTAATACTGACACTATCATGCACAATCGTAGTATTGCTGTGTATTGGCCCGATAAGCAAAGGCCTATCGGTGTGCATGCCATGATATCTCGGTGAGGAGTAGCTATGAACACGATTCTTTCGAAGCAAAAACTGTCACAAGAAGTGTTTCGCATGGAAATTTCGGCAAAAGAGATTGCTGAAGCTAGAAAACCTGGACAGTTCATCATCTTACAGATGGGCGATGAGTATGGGGAAAGAATTCCTTTGACCATAGCTGATGCAGATAAAGAGCGGGGCACCATCACCTTGATCTTTCAGGCTGTGGGAGAGACCACGCATCGTTTGGCGCTTCTCGAGGAAGGTGATAAAATAGCGAACCTGCTTGGTCCGTTGGGAAAACCCACCGATATTGAAAAATATGGAAAAGTAGTCTGTGTAGGTGGCGGTATCGGTGTAGCTCCACTCTTTCCCATAGTTGAAGGCATGAAACAAGCGGGAAATGAAGTCAAGGTGATCATGGGAGCCCGAAACAAGAGTCTCTTGATCATGGAAGAGGAGATGAAAGCAACCGCCGATGAGGTAATCGTGGTTACCGATGATGGGTCTTACGGCAAAAAAGCTTTGGTAACAGAGCCGCTTAAAGAGCTGTGTGAGACCTACAAACCCGATTGTGTCGTCATTATCGGGCCTCCTATCATGATGAAATTCGCGGCTTTGACAACCAAACCCTTCGGGATTAAGACAATAGTTTCTTTGAACACCATCATGATCGATGGTACCGGTATGTGTGGTGGCTGTCGTGTCACCATCGGGGGACAGACTAAGTTTGTCTGTGTGGATGGTCCTGAATTTGATGGACATCTGGTCGATTGGGATAATATGTTGCTGAGGCTCGGGACCTACCGATCCAAGGAAGAGGAAGCTCATCATCGTTGTCATATTGGATTGGATATCAAGGAAGGGGAGGCCTAAGGCTATGCATGCAACAAGAGAAGAGCTTGATGCTCAGGCAAAAGCGTTGTTGAAAGAGTATGACCAGAAGAATTTGACAGCACGTGATCGCGCTCAGATTCCCTTGCAGGATATGAGCACGCAGGATCCTGCTGTACGTGTTACCAACATGGAGGAAGTGGCGCTAGGATATACGGAAAACCAGGTTCGTCTTGAGGCCATGCGTTGTTTGCAGTGCAAGACAAAACCTTGTATTGCAGGTTGTCCTGTTGCAATTGATATACCGGCATTCATTGCGGAAGCTGCGAATGGGAATTTTGCCAAATCAGTGGAGATAATCAAGCAAAGCAGTTTGCTGCCTTCTATTTGTGGTCGTGTCTGTCCTCAGGAAAGTCAGTGCCAGCTACATTGCACCGTCGGGAAGATGCATAAGGATGTGGATAAGTCGGTCTCTATCGGACGCATCGAGCGTTTTGTTGCCGATTATGCTCGTGAGCATAATCTGGAGACCGTGCCCGAGGTGAAGGCAGAGACTGGAAAAAGGGTGGCTGTGGTAGGATCAGGTCCTGCGAGCATTTCCGCTGCTGCCGACCTGAGAAGAGAAGGTCATCAGGTAGTTATGTTTGAAGCTCTGCATAAGGCAGGGGGCGTATTGGTCTATGGTATCCCTGAGTTCCGACTTCCCAAGAAAATCGTTGAGCATGAGCTGAACAACCTCAAGGACATGGGTGTTGAGATTCGTCGCAACTATTTGGTAGGAAAGACAAGAAAAATTTCCGATCTTATGGAAAAGGATGGTTTTGACGCCGTCTTCGTTGGATCGGGTGCTGGTCTTCCAAAGTTTATGAATATCGAGGGCGAGAACTATGTCGGAGTCTTTTCTGCAAACGAGTATCTGACCCGCAGCAATCTCATGAAGGCCTATAAAGTAGGATCGGCGCTCACCCCCCTCTACGATTCTCACAAGGTAGCTGTATTCGGCGGTGGAAATGTCGCGATGGATGCTGCCAGAACCGCAAAGAGGCTTGGAGCTGAGCAGGTTACCATCGTGTATCGTCGTACAGAGGTGGAGATGCCTGCCCGTAAGGAAGAGGTTGCCCATGCAAAGGAGGAAGGAGTTGAATTCCTGTATCTGCATGCTCCTCTGAAAATTCTCGCAAATGAGAAAGGCTGTGTAAACGGCATTGAGATGATTCGTTGTGAGCTCGGTGAGCCGGATGCTTCAGGTCGTCGCCGTCCTGTGGAAATTGCCGGTAGTGAGAAGGTCTTTGAGTATGATACTGCCATCATTGCAATCGGCAATGACAGCAATCCCTTGATCAAGGCAACTACAGACGGTATTGAAGTCAATAGGAGAGGGAATTTCATAATCAATGAAGAGACCTGCGAAACTACGCTCAAGGGTGTGTATGCCGGTGGCGATATTGTTCTTGGTGCAGCGACAGTCATCCTTGCCATGGGGCAAGGACGAAAGGCTGCTGTGGCAATGAATAGCTATCTAGCTACTTTGTAGAAAGATAAGTACAGAAGAGCCCTAAGGAGTGTGCCGACCTCACGCTCCTTGATGCTCTTCTTTTGTTTGTGTATAGTAAGAGCGTGAATATTCGTAATGATTGCCAATCGGTGATCTGTCAGCTTTCGTCTTTCGATAAGACCCAGGCTATTCTGGAAGTGATAGATTCCTGTTCAGTATTTTCAAATCTCCCTGATATTGAGCGCTTCAAGCGAGGTGTTCTTCGTCGTGAGCGCTTGCAATCGACAGGAATCGGCCATGGCGTCGCCATTGCACATGGCAAGATCAAGGGTCTTGATGAAGTGTATATAGCATTGGGAATCAGCAGGGAAGGAATCGAGTATGGTGCTGCGGACAATATGCCTGTACACCTGCTCTTTGTCATTGCTTCCTCTCCCAATATTCAGATGGAGTATCTTGGTGCCCTGAGTGCTATACTCAGGAGCGTACGTACCGAGAGAATGCGCAGTCATTTGATCGATCTGCAAAAAAGTAAAAGTGACGAGGCGTGCCAGAGATTTTTTACCATGATGGCCGAACAACGGTTTGTTTGGTTTTGTAAGAATGCTTAGTACATGACGCCGTCACAGAGTACCATATCCACTTTTTCGTCCCACGGCTCTGTTACGATATGGTCAAGCAACTGGTACGTTCTACAGATTCCCAATGCAATTGCCCCGTTTTTGTTCGAGAGGTATCGGTCGTAATATCCTTTTCCTCGTCCCAGACGCGCCTTTGTAAGGCTGTACGCCATTGCAGGGACAAGAATGAGGTCTTTGCTGTCTGGCTGGACTGGCTCGGTCCTAGAAGGCTGAGCGATGCCATAGCGACCTTCTACAAGATCGGTAAAGCTACGAAGTCGATAAAAGAGCATAACCCCCTGTTCCAGAGTGACAGGGAGTGCCAACTTTTTTTTCTGCAGTGCATCGTGAAGAATCGGATGGATATCTGGTTCGTCAGCAAGGGGCCAAAAGGCAAAAATCGTGTTTGCTTCTCGATACAGCTTGCTGGCAAGCAGTGTACTACAGCTCTTCTCGTCTTGCTGTCTGAGCAGTTGTAAGTCGATCGTCTTTAGTCGGTTCTGTATGCTCTTTCTCAGTTCTTTCTTGTTTTCCACGCTCTTACTATAGCATAAAGGCGAGTATACTGAGCAGTAATACAACGAGCAGCAAATACACATCAACAGCTCCATAGTGCAGTCTCTTTCGTTTCCTTGAGGGATCGAACAATCGTGCTTCCAGGGCGTCTGATAGGTTCTGGGCCTTATCAAGCAAAAGATCGAATATGCTGCTGCTTAGGCTTGTGATTACGACAAAGGGGTTGCGCTTTTTTTCAAGGCGGGATTGACGGGCTGTATGCACTTGCAACGAGGCATCAAAAATCATGGGAAGCAAGGAGAGTGTGAGTTCGATGCTGCTTGCAACCACGGCTCCGTCTACAAAGGGAATCTTGTCCAGTATATTGCTCAGCGATCTTGCGAGCTCGTCAGGCTCTGTGCTGTCGCTGATGAGCAGGCCAAGCAGGATGATGGAAAAGAAGCGAAAGAAAGCACTGAACGCTTCCTGCAAGCTTGCTTTTGCGAGGTATTCTGTAATGAAAATCAAACAGAGCATGAAAATAAAGAAACGCAGTTCACGTTTGTACTGCCTCAGTGGAAGTTTTTGGAGCATTGCACCAAGGAACAACAACAAGGACAGAGATACAACTCCTAAGAACGAGACTCGTATAAGTACAAGACAAAGGATGATGACCGAGAAGACTTTGGTTATCGGGTTACAGCGATGGAGGAAGGTATTCTTCTGGCGATAATGAAAAATCAGCGTTTCAGCCATGAGAGATCCTCGATCGGTACTTGTTTGGGAACATAAATACCGTGCTCTGCGAGATGGGAGTATACCTGCTCCTTCGTTCCTTTGGCAGCTATGGTTCCTTTTTCAAGGATGATCACTTGATCGGCGTGGGCGAGGGTTTTGTCCACTTCATGACTGACAAGAACTATGGTGTGCCCGGTTTTTTTCAGATTCAACAACGTGTTCATGACACTCACCACTGACCGATAATCAAGATTTGCAAAGGGTTCGTCCAGGATCAGTATCTTTGGTTCCATTACCAAGACCCCTGCTATGGACAGACGTCGCTTTTCACCTCCACTGAGGGTTCTTGGGCGTTGCTCTTTTTGTTGTGATAGATCAAGAAGATTGAGCGTCTTCTGGAGCCTCATCTTCTGTTCCTGTTCGCTCAGTGCGAGGTTCTCCATACCAAAGCGGATGTCTTTCTCCACCGTCTGTCCAACAATTTGTGTATCAGCATCCTGAAAGATGAGCCCAATGGTTTGCATGCGTTTCTTTGGATGTTTGGTGACATCCTCTCCATCAAGGAAAATTGAACCGCTGTTTGGCTTGATAAGACCCTTGATGAGGCGAAGCAGTAAACTCTTTCCCGACCCGTTTGGCCCTGCGATCAAGGTGAAGGTTCCTTGTTCGACACAGAACGAGATGTCATTCAGTATAGGCTTTTCTGCCTCGAACGAGAAGTTCAAAGAGGCAACCGATAGGAGTGCAGGCTGTGTGTTTGTCATGACGTTGAGACTGTAACAGATGTATCAGCTTTGCACAAGATTGAGAGATTTATTCAAAAGGTGTTGACAAGGAATCGGAAAGTAGGGTATACAAGATGACGTTGACGCCGCTTTAGCTCAGTTGGTAGAGCAAAGGACTGAAAATCCTTGTGTCCTCAGTTCAATTCTGAGAGGCGGCAAAACATTTTCTCCTTAACTGTCGTTATATTAACGATTTATAGATGTGCAGTGTACATGGTTCCATGTACAGTGTGCATTTTTTTTGTTTTTCCTGTATAGTATACACATGACCATGGCTCCCTATGGTTTCTCATCAAAGTCAGGAGATAAGCTGTCTAGCTTGAATGAATGTTATGCAAGATGCACTACAGACTGTCTATTTGCAAGGAAGATTGCTATTGAGTATCGTCGCAGAAGGACTGGGCGATGACTTGGTTGCAACCACAAAAGCCGCGGGTGCTCGTGGGGGTACCATCATCATGGGTAGAGGGACGGCAGAAAACTCCATTTTGCGCATGCTCGGACTCGGTGATGTAGAGAAGGAAGTAGTCCTTACCCTGCTCGATAAGAATGAAGTTCCGTCCATTTTGCAAGCGCTCGATCATTTTAGGCGTAATAAGCGACATGCCTGTGGCATAGCGATGGTGCTCGATGTTCCTCAGATTCTTCGACATACGCAATCACCTTTGTCTATCAATATGACCAATTTGCAAGAAAAAAGGAGTAAGTCCATGGAAAGCCCATATTCTCTTATCACCTGTATCGTCAATCGAGGCGTCGCCGATGAAGTGATGGACGTCGCCAGAAAGGCAGGAGCCACCGGGGGGACGATCCTCAATGCCAGAGGAACGGGAAAAGAAGAGGATGTGAAGTTCTTTGGGGTACAGCTTGTTCCGGAGAAAGAGATGTTACTCATGCTTGTGGATGCAAAAAAGACTCAGGTTGTGCTTGATGCAATAAAAACAGTTCCTCAGTTTGCTCAGTTGGGTTCTGGCTTGGCTTTTTGTATCGATGTTGAAGAGTTTATCACTCTTGGTGGTATGACGCATTGATGAGAGAACGAGGAGCACAGAGATGAGTCTTGTAAAGAAACTCAAGGAAACAACCATATCTATTGTACCCTTGATTCTAATCGTCATTGTTCTGAATCTTACGATAGCACCTGTAGGATGGGATGCAGTTCTCATGTTTGTGCTCGGGTCGATTGCCATAATTCTTGGCTTGAGTTTGTTTCTCCTGGGAAATGAAATCGGTATATACCCTAATGGGAACCGAATTGGTTCGGGTTTGATGAAAAAGAAGAATCTTAAGCTGTTGTTGGCAAACGGCTTGTTGATCGGCTTGGTCATCACTATCGCAGAGCCACAGGTCCAGGTTTTAGCTCAACAGGTCACAAATCATTCCCAATCGATTTCAAGGATGAGCCTTGTTGTCTCAATCTCTCTTGGAGTGGGTTTTTTTGTTGCCATATCGTTTGCCCGTATCATTTTTTCCATCTCCTATCGATGGATATTGATAGGCTTCTATGCCCTGATCATGATCCTCTCTCTCTTTGTTGACCAATTCTTCCTCGGCATCGCTTATGACGCGGGAGGCGCCACCACCGGTCCTATGACAGTTCCTTTCATTCTTGCTCTTGGAGTCGGACTTGCGGGTGTGAGAAAGACGTCGCATAGCGAGGAAGATAGCTTTGGACTTGTTGGAATAGCTTCAATAGGCCCTATCCTTGCGGTTCTTGTTATGGCTTTGGCTGCTAAGGGAGCTCCTGCGGTTATTGCAGGAGGAGAGAGTGTGCAGCATACACTAGGTCAATTGTTTAAAAACAGTTTTATCGAAGTGCTTCAGGCCCTTGGTCCTTTGGTTGTACTGCTAGGCATGTACCACGTTACCTTGCTTCATCTCTCACGATATCAACTGATACGTACGATACAAGGTTTGGTCTATGCAGCATTGGGTCTCATTCTGTTTTTGGTCGGGGTGAACGGAGCTTTCATGCCAATCGGTTCTGCTATAGGCAAGCTTATCGGCTCAAGTGAGCAAGTATGGCTTCTTGTTCCTATTGGATTGTTCCTAGGGGCGGTGGTTGTGCTCGCAGAGCCTGCTGTTTGGGTGCTCACCGACCAGGTTCGGGATGTTAGTGGAGGTTCGATCAAGAAGTCCATGGTGCTGCTCTTCTTCTCCATCGGGGTTTCCATTGCTGTAGCACTGGCGATGGTCAGAGTAGTCTACCAATTGCCACTGCTCTATTTTATCTTTCCTGGGTATCTTATAGCGCTCTTGATGACCTTCAAGTGTCCACCGTTGTTCACGGCCATTGCGTTTGATTCAGGAGGGGTTGCCTCTGGTCCCATGTCCAGTTCTTTTCTACTGGCATTTACCTTGGGAGCCTCTGCATCATCTGGAGGAAACCCGTTTTTGGATGCCTTCGGTGTTGTGGCTCTTATTGCGATGACTCCCCTGATCTCCATTCAGGTACTGGGACTTCTCTATCGAAAAAGGAATGCGTAAGGTACGTATTGCTTTTGCTTTTTCTGAAAACCTTGGCTATCATGGGAACAGGAGGGAAAACCTATGGAAGCATTGCGTAAACAGTATGAAGCCCTGGGTCCTGATGCAAGTGAAGAACAGATACGCTTGACCGCAGAAGCTTTGGTTCGTAGACAGTTCATGCCAGTTCTCATCTTGAATGTGCCTGATTTTTTCTATGTAAAGAAACAAGATCTCCTCGCTGAGTTTGATCGAGTTGTTGCTTTATCCAATGAGAGCGAAGAACTATCCAAGGTGGTTGGCATCTCCGATCCAGATGAAGTCAAGAAAACCCATCTGGTAACATTGCTGAATCAGTACGAGCTGCTTAGTGGCTTGAGAAAAGGGGATGGGGATGCTTGGGCGACGGTCAATGAACTCTATGAGGATGATTAGAGCTTGAAAGCTACTGTATTGCAAGCACTACATTACGAGAGTCTTGTCCATGCATCCAGGGGTTCTGAAAAACAAGCGTTGCAAGCATTCGAACAATTGCAGACAGAGCTCGATACAACCCAACCGTTGTTGTTGCATATCGATCGGTATGCAGCAATTCTTGGGGTAAAGAGTTCTGTTGTCAGTGATGCTTATTACCACTGTCGCACTGCGTTTGAGAAGATGGATGATTCGGTCGTTGTACTAGATCGTTCAAGCCCTCACTGGCCGAAGCAGATTGATTCTTTTGCTTATCGGCCAATGTTTCTCTATGTGCAGGGTAATCTGGGATTACTGAAGGAGCCTTCTGTTTCGGTCATAGGGACACGTTCCCCTTCTCTTGAGGGGAAGGAGCTTGCCTTGCAAACCTCGAGGGCTCTGGGGAAGGCCGGCTATGTTGTGGCCAGTGGACTTGCTCTTGGTATTGATGGGGTTGCACATAAGGCAGCATTGGCCATGGGTAATCCAACTATAGCTGTCATCGGAACTCCTCTTTGTTCGGTGTATCCTCCAGAGCATGAGCTCTTGCAGCAGCAGATTGCCCAATGTGGTGCAGTAGTAAGCCGATTTGCACCGAGCACAAAAACCCAAAAATGGCATTTCTTGCTTCGCAACCGATTGATGAGTGCCTTGAGTCTTGCTTCTGTGGTTGTAGAGGATCGTGACGGAGGCGGTGCTGTACGACAGGCAACCTTTGCCTTGGAGCAAAAGAGGTATATCTTCATCTATCAAGGAAGCGTGGATAATCACAGTATTCTATGGCCACGCCAGTTTGCAAACAAGAGCAGAGTCTTCGTAATACATAAAAGCGGCGATATACCCCGAGTCTTAGCACAGGCTATGAAACGCAAGGCAAGTGTGGGAAAACCGAAAGATGCATTTGTACAGCTTCAGCTGTTTTCCTAGCAGAGGAACGCTTGCACATCCTTGACATGTAAGTAATGAGAAGACTACTATCTACAATTATGAAAAAAGAGCTGACCGCCAACGAATTACGGCAAAAATTTATTGATTTTTTTGTATCAAAGAACCATGTTCAAATCAGTGGGGCTTCCTTGATCCCTGAAAATGATCCCACTGTCTTGTTTACTACAGCAGGAATGCATCCTCTGGTTCCCTATATTCTGGGAAGCGACCACCCTAGCGGAACACGCCTGACTGATTATCAGAAGTGCATCCGTACCGGTGACATCGAGGCGGTAGGAGACCCTCATCATCTCACCTTTTTTGAGATGCTTGGAAATTGGTCACTCGGTGATTACTTCAAGAAGGAAGCAATTGCCTATAGCTATGAGTTTTTGACAGAAGTCTTGGGCCTTGACGTCTCTCAGCTGTCTGTTACGGTGTTTGCCGGCGATGAGAGTGTTCCAAGAGATGATGAAGCTGCAGCAACGTGGGAGAGCTACGGCATTCCAAAAGAGAGGATTTATTTCCTTCCCCGAGAGGACAACTGGTGGGGACCAGCCGGAGAGACCGGTCCTTGTGGTCCGGACAGTGAGATGTTCATAGATACAGGAAGAGCTGCTTGTGGTCCTGACTGCCGACCTGGATGTCATTGCGGCAAGTACTTTGAAATCTGGAATGATGTTTTCATGGGCTACAAGAAAAACAGCGATGGAACCTATGAAGAGATGGAACGCAAGTGCGTCGATACCGGTATGGGAATCGAGCGGACGATAGCAATCTTGCAGGGTAAGAAATCAGTCTATGAGACAGAAGTCTTTCAGCCGATTATCCTTGGCATCGAACGGCTTTCTTCAAAGACCTACACGACAAATGAGGATGACGATGTTTCCATCAGAATTCTTGCAGATCATATCCGTACCAGTGTCTTTATTTTAGGCGATCAACGCGGAGTTGCGCCTTCGAACGTCGGACAGGGGTATATCCTACGCCGGTTAATCAGACGAGCGGTCAGGCATGGGCACAAACTCGGTATCGAGGGAGCGTTCCTTGGCGAACTTGCTTTGGTTGTCCTTGAACTCTACAGTGCTGCTTATCCGGAGTTGCTTGAGAACAAGGATTTTGTGCTCAAGGAACTAGCGATGGAAGAGGCTAAGTTCAGTGAAACCTTGGCAAAAGGGGAGCGCGAGTTTGAAAAGATGCTTCCCAACTTGCTGAAGGGCAACAGCCGTCAGATCAGCGGTAGAACGGCTTTCAAGCTGTATGACACCTTCGGTTATCCTATTGAACTGACCAAGGAGCTGACCTCTGAGCATGGGTTCACTGTTGATGAGCAGGGATTCAAGGAAGCCTTTGAAAAGCATCAGCAGATCAGTAGAAGTGGATCAGAGCAGAAGTTCAAGGGTGGCTTGGCCGACCATAGTGACAAAACCACAGCGTTGCACACCGCTACGCATATGCTTCATAAATCATTGAGAATCGTACTCGGAGATCATGTTGGACAGAAGGGGTCAAACATCACGGTCGATCGCTTACGTTTTGACTTCACCCATCACAGTGCCATGACGGCAGAGGAAATAAAGAAGGTTGAGGATCTGGTCAATGAGCAGATTCAGAGAGATCTTCCTATTTCCTTTGAGACAATGAGCCTTGAAGAGGCGAAAGAGAAGGGCGCGATTGCTTTCTTTGACAGCAAGTATGGCGAACAGGTTAAAGTGTACTCGGTTGGGGATTTCTCCATGGAGGTTTGTGGAGGCCCGCACGTGGAAAGTACGGCACAGATGGGGCACTTCAAGATTCTCAAGGAGCAGTCTTCTTCAGCTGGAGTGAGAAGAATCAAGGCTGTTTTAGAGAAGTAAGGAAGAAATGTAATCCTGTTGCATGCTGCTTCTATAGCAAAGTAGAAGCAGCATTGTAATTTTTCAAGATCTCCCGCTTGATTGATTGTTTCCTAGGTGGTAGTTTCAGGAAATGCAAATCTATCGTACCAATGAGGTAGCTGCAAAAGCTAAGGTCCATCCGAATACGGTGCGCCTCTACGAAAAACTGCACTTCATAACAGAAGCTGAGCGTAGTAAGAACGGATATCGCATTTTCACAGATCTGCACATATGTCAGATGAAGCTAGCTCGTATTGGCTTGAGAGCAGAGGTATTGCATCACGGGTTGCGTAATCAGGTCCTGAGCATTCTTCATCTATCATCCGATTGCAATTTTGACGAGGCTTTACAAGCAGCAGATCTGTATGCTTGCATGATAGAGGAGGAAATCAGAAGTGCACATAAGGCAATCGATTCGGTACGAGCGATAGTCGAAGGTCGAATTTGCCCCGTAACACTCGAGCTGAAACGCCAGGAAGCTTCCCGTCAACTTGGCCTGACAATCGATACCCTGAGAAACTGGGAGCTCAATGGCCTGATTACCACCAAGCGTAAAGTAAATGGGTATCGTTACTATGATGGGCAGGATATCCAAAGACTACTGATTATCAGAACACTTCGCATGGCAAACTACTCCCTCATGGCAATTCTTCGTTTACTCAAACACTTGGAGAATGATCCGACAGCCAACATGGAAGTTGTGCTGAACACACCATCGAAGAATGAGGATCTGATTTCTGTCTGCGACCAACTTCTTGTCTCCTTGTCTACCTCCCTGGATGATGCAAAGACCATGAAACAACTGCTGATAAAAATGAACCCTCCACTATACCACCAGAGTTTGAAGACAAGCTAAGCTGTAAAAAATTCTGTACAGAGGGTGCTCCATGCAAGGTTGGAAAATTAAAACAATACTGTTTCTCGTTAGTCAGGGGATAACGCTGTTCGGGTCTTCTATCGTTCAGTTTGCGCTGGTTTGGTATATAACCTTGGAGACTTCTTCGGGTGTTTGGGTATCAGCATTGACCCTATGTGCCTTTGTTCCACAGTTTCTGATTTCCTTTGTCTCGGGAGTCTGGGCTGACCGATACAACAAAAAATACCTTATCATCGCCAGTGATATTCTAATCGCTCTTGCCACACTATCTCTGGCTCTATTGTTTCCACTATTTGAAACGAAGCCTGCAATGTATGTTTCTTTACTGATAGTATCCTTGGTTCGTTCCCTCGGTACAGGCATACAGGTTCCTGCGGTTTCTGCCATGATTCCCCACCTAGTGGAGCCACAGTATCTGATGCGTTTCAACGCTCTTTATGCCACCCTTACTTCCCTCATCCAGTTTGCTTCACCGTTTGCAGCTGGTGCATTTCTCACCTTCTCTACATTGAGAAGCTCCTTGTTTCTGGATGTGACGACAGCAGTGGTTGGCAGTAGTTTGCTTGCGGCTCTGTCTCTCGTACATCAGAAGAAACCCAAAAGGGGTATGTCTGTATTTTCGGAAATAAAGGAAGGATCTCGATATGCCTTTGAGAACCGGTGGATTGGAAAAATGTTGGTTTTCTATGGCATCTTCATCATTTTGGTCATACCGGCAGGCTTTCTGGCTACCTTGTTTGTAGCTCGGTTCTATAAGCAAAGTTATGCCTATATGACCTTGGTCGAAGTGGTGGGTTTTGCCGGTATGAGCCTAGGTGGTTTGTTGATGAGTTTTTGGGGAGGGTACAAGAACCAAGTAAAGACACTCTTACTCGGTATGTCAGCTTTTGGAATCCTTGCCATCGGCATGGGATTGATCGACAGCTTTATTGTGTATCTATCTTTGATGGTTTCCTACGGTGTCGCTTTGACCATAGTACAGACAGCAACGATTACGTTGCTGCAACAACGCACCGATGAGTCGGTGCAAGGACGTATCTTTGCTTTCCAGAACATTATGTACAGCGGAGCACTGCCACTGGGGATGATGCTCTTCGGCCCTCTCTCCGATGTAGTATCCTTGCGACTTTTGATGGCCTCAAGTGGAGTCCTGCTTCTCTTTCTGGTACTCGTTCTACGTCTGGATAAGCAGTTCTATGCTTCAGAGCCTACTCATCATCCTCATCAACCATGAGCTCATAGTCCAAGTCAAGCCCTTTGTTCAGTGGTACAGCCAACTGTCCGCAGGCCCCGTTGATCTCTCTTCCCCGAGATCTCCTTCTCGTATAGTTCACATGATAGCGTTCGAGATAACGGCAAAACTGGTCGATTTCCTCTTCACAAGGAGTCTCATAGGGCAATTCTTCTGCAGGATTCCAGGGAATGAGATTGACCACTACATGCAAGCCCTGCACGTAGGAGGCAAGCTTCTTTGCGCTCTTCTCATCGGTATTGATGTTGTGCAGGAGACAATACTCAAAGGTGAAGCGTTTGCCTCCAACTCTCTGAAGGTGAATCAACGCTTGCTTGAGTTCCATGATGTCCCATTTGTTGTTCACCGGCATGATCTGGCTTCTACTGTAGTTGTCTGCCGTCACCAAAGAGACCGCGAGCTTAACTGGAAGCTTTTGTTCAGCGAGTTTCAGGATGCCTGGAACCACACCGCAAGTGGATATGGTGATTCTTCTGTAACTGATCTGAAAGGTGTTTTCTTGGTGGAAATACCTGATGCTTCTGTTTACTGCAGCAATGTTTGCAAGAGGTTCCCCCATTCCCATATACACGATGTGGGTGATTGGTTGTCCACTTACTTGTAAAAGATGTACATATTGTTCAATGATTTCTTCGGTCGCAAGGTTTCTCTCCAAGCCCATGGTACCGGTTCTGCAAAAGGTACAACCCATTGCACAGCCTACCTGACTGGAGAGACAGGCTGTATGACGACCCTTTTTATCCACCAGGAGCACTGTCTCGATGATTGACCCGTCATGGAGCTTTATACCCAGCTTTGTAGCCCCACTGCTGTCGGTATGTTGCGTGTGCACCACCGAGGAGCAAGGACTGTCCATCAAGGCTTTCAGGCGTTCACGCTCAGCTTTGCTTAGGTTTGTCATCTGGTCAAAGGAGGTGACTCCTTTGACCAGCCAATTGAATATCTGTTTTCCTGAGAATGCTTTCTGTAAGCCAAGAATTTCAACTAAGGTTGCTTCATCAAGACCATATAAGGATTTGGGAATATGTATTTCGTTCTGCATTCTTTCAGTATACCTATTTGAGCATCGAAAGAATAGCGATTACCACCCCTGTGATGCCTTCTCCCCCAAGCAATCCGCTTGCAACCAAGCCAGTGTTTTCTGTCAGCGCTTCTTTTGCAATGCGCTTCTTCAGCACGGCCTTTACAAGGGCGCTCAGAAGAGCTCCTGCACCCATTACCGAACTGATGTAAATCGGCAGATACACACCAAGTCCAAGTGTGGCGCTGGGTATATTGGCCAGAAAAAGGACCAGCCCGATGCCCAAACCGATAAGAAAAGCCGGAATATGGCTCAGCCCTCCGACCATAGCAGAAACAGCAGCAGCCTGAGGGGCTGGAAGTTCAGGGGTGCCAAAGCCCCCGAATGAAGCTTTCATGATCAAAAGGACGAATACCGACAAAATTGCACCGACGACTCCTCCGATACCTTCTCCGAGAATTTGCTGTCGAGGGTCGGTTTTAAGTAGATGGCCACTCTTCAGGTCGTTCATGACATCACCGGTAAGACCACAGGCTACTGCAACCACTGCTGCTATGCTGAAAGAGGCTATCAATGAAGGCTTGGAGATGAGTTGGATAACCAGAAGAACCAAGATGCCGAAGATCTCCATCGGGTTGATACCGGTCTGTCCGGTCAGCATGCCCGATAGATAGGTCGCAAGATAAATACCGGCCATGAGAACAATGGCTTCAACCAGCCCCAATTCAGTCCCCAAGGAAAGGATGATTACAGCGAAGAAAAGAATCAGAAGAACCAAGATTCTTTGGTTTTTTGAAAGGCCCCCTTTTCTGTCTTCTTCCAGTTTTTTCTGGGCAAGCATTTTTGAAGCAACCGCTTTGAAAAATACACCGAGTCCTGTGCCGATCATAAGCCCGATACCAAGGTTGGAGCGAAAAACGTCCGCTTCAGCCATGGATGGAAATAGGCCTTGCATAATGCCGATGGGTGTCAGTACATAAAACCCGAAAATTGCGCCCCCGAACCAAAGCAATGCGTAAAGCGGTCCAATGATTGCCCCGATACCCATCGCCATGGGAGAGACCCAGATGGAGAATGCCGGGACCATTGCACTGCCTTTGAAGAGGGTGAGCAGGGCAGGGATTTTTCCAAATCCATCACGCAAGACGGTGAAGAGAACAGAGCCACCCATCGAGGCAAAGAGAGTTTTTGCTCCTGCTCCACCTTTGGCACCGGCTTGCAGCGTATTATAGCTGGCTATACCCATAGGGTAGGGCAATGCCTCTTCGACGATCAGTTTTTTTCGGAAAAGTGCAGAAAACAGCGTTCCCAAAATTGCTCCCACAACCGCAAGTACAATGAGACTTGGGATGGAAAAGGTTGCATCTTTATCAATCATCCAAAGCCCCGGAAGGGTAAAGGCCAAGCCGCCGGCGACCATCGCACCGCTGCTCATGATTGTATGGGTGATGTTGATCTCTTGAAGAGTGGATCCTTTTGCCTTTTTAAGAGCTGCCATGCTTACCACAGTTACAAAGATTGTAGGCCAAGGTAAGGCCCCCATTCGCAGTGCTACATACATTGAACTGGCGGTAATCACCAGCAAGCCAACTGTCCCAATAATCGCCCCACGAAGGGTAAGTTGCTTTGTTTTCATTTACACTTCCTCTCTTTTTGTATAATACCGAGGAACGTAAGAAAACTCCAGAGCATTTGCCATTGTCTCAAACTCATTCGTTCGTCACTACCAAAGTATATGTGCCTGTGTTATAGTTTATTTCATCCATAGATCGTAGGAAGCAAGCCTACAAAGGAGTATGTGTATGAAGAGATTTCTCTTTGTCTTGGTACTGGTTGCGTTGCTTTTGGTTCCGGTCTCTGCGGCTACTGGCGGGGTTGCAAAAACTGATCTTGCAATCGGCTTGAATCTTGGTACAGGTGTTGGTGCAGCTGTCCAGTACAAGATGGATGGGTTTGACTTGATCGGTAATCTTGGTTTTGGATTTCTCTCCGGATATCTGTCTGTAGACGGGGCAGCCAATTTCAAGTTGACAGAGTTTACCATCGATAAGGCGATGTTCGACGTAACCGTCGGCGGTGGTGCGTATGTCGGCATCCCCTTGAAGTCAGGACAAAAATTCGGTCTTGCCGCTATTGCCCCTTTCGGGGTCATGTATAGATTGGCCGACAAAGATGTTCCGCTTGATATCTATTTGAGGGTTGTTCCCGGTATATGGATTTTGCCAAAAATTGATTTATACTTTGATGGATATATCGGGGCCCTCTGGCGGTTCTGAGAAAAGCCAACTATGTGTTGTTGACACGAGGATGCTCTTGATCAGAGCATCCTTTTTCAAGCCTTGAAAAACGGTTGCAGAGGACCTTGGAAACGCTCTTGAATCTTACTTGTAACCAGAATGCCTTCCTCAAGATACTCGATGCTCTGTATCTGGCCATAGCGATGGATGTGCGATACCAAGTCATGGCGAGTGTTGGGTATCAGGTATGTTGTAGTAGGACAAAGTTCATGAAGGGTCATCCCGATTTGAAGCAGCAATGAATCCAAGCCATCTCCTGTCTTGATGGATGTTTCCAAAACAGGACTGTACATCGATCTGAGTCTGGAAACAGAGAAAGAATCGGTGACTTTGTCCATTTTGTTTGCAAGCACTATGGCCTTTTTGTCAGTGCAACCGAGTTCTTCGAGTACTTGTACGGTAGTTGTGTATTGGGCAATCATGTCAGGATGGGATGCATCACATACGATGATCAAGAAATCGGCGTACTTTGCCTCTTCAAGGGTGCTTTTGAAGGCTTGTACTAGATGGTGGGGAAGGTCACTGACAAAGCCTACCGTGTCAGAGAGTAGAATCTCCTCTCCACCGGGTAGTTTCACCATTCTGGTAGTCGGATCGAGTGTTGCAAAGAGTTTATCTTCCACCAATACCCCTGCACTGCTCAGGGCATTGAGTAAGGAAGATTTACCGCTGTTGGTGTACCCTACGATGGCTCCGGTAGGCAACTTTCCTTCAAGACGTTGGCTTCTTTGGATGTCCCGCTGTTGCGCTACTTTTTTAAGCTGTGCTTTGAGGGCGATGATACGATCTTGAATTTGTCGTCTGTCGAGTTCGAGCTGTGTCTCTCCTGCTCCTCTACTCCCTTTGACGCCTCCTCGCTGTTGAGACAGGTCGGTCCATTTCCGGGTGAGTCTGGGCAGAGAGTATTCAAGTCTTGCCAACTCCACCTGCAATACTGCTTCCTTGGTCGCTGCGCGGTCGGCAAAAATCTGCAGGATGACCTCATCGCGGTCGATGACGCAAACTTCAAGCTCTTTTTCAAGATTTCGTTGTACCCTGGGGTTGATCCCCTTGTCAAAAATAACGAGGTCAACCGGGTTTTGGTCGATCAATTGCTTGATGGCCTGTACTTTCCCGCTTCCGATAAGCGTTGAGCTGTGAACCTGCCGAATCATGATGCGTTCTGTAAAGGCACTCTCTACGCCCATTGTATCGACCAAGGCTTGCAGCTCTTGGGATTTGCGAAGAAAGGTTTGCTCTGTGTCTTGCGGCTCAAGTATGATAAGCAACAAGGCTTTTTGCCTTGCCTGGTTGATTTCATGGATTTGCTTGCCTCTGGTCTCTTGTTCTTGGATAGTACTCATCGATGTTGACTATAGGGCTGGTTAACGTGCAAGTCAATATGTGCTACACTGCCTTCGCTGACTCAATAGAGTCGATAATGAGGTATACAATGGGTTTAAATTGCGGCATCGTTGGTCTGCCAAATGTAGGTAAGTCCACTATTTTTTCCGCCTTGACGGCAGCCCCTGCCGAGGTGGCGAACTATCCTTTCTGTACAATCGATCCCAACGTGGGTATCGTTTCCGTTCCCGATTCCCGCCTTGATAAGATTGTTGCATTGATTCCACCGGCTAAAGTGGTGCCCGCAACCTTTGAATTCGTAGATATTGCCGGTTTGGTGGCAGGAGCCTCAAAAGGTGAAGGCCTTGGCAATAGATTTCTTGCATCGATCAGGGAAGTGGGGGTCATAGCCCATGTAGTGCGTTGTTTTGATAATTCAGATATTGTTCACGTCAATAATAAAATTGATCCAGAGGATGACATAGAGACCATAAACATCGAACTGGCCCTAGCTGATCTTGATACGGTGAACAATCGTATTGCCAAACAGACTAAACTGACTCGCGTGAACAAGGAAGCACAGAAGGAAGCCGAGAAGGTGCTTCCACTGTTACACCGGCTCAGAGAATGTTTGGAGCAGGGAAAACCGGGAAGAAGTCTGGCTTTGGAGGATGAAGAGCTGGCCTTGGTGCATGATTTGCATCTGATTACCCTCAAGCCGGTCATTTACGTATGTAATGTGGATGAGGAGGGGATTCTTGAAGACAACGAGTATGTGAAGATCGTCAAGCGGCGTGCAGAGACTGAACATGCCCAGGTTGTGGTAATCTGTGGAAAAATTGAATCGGAGATTGCCGTCTTGGAGACTGATGAGGAGAAACGGGAGTTCCTTGAGGCTGTAGGGCTTGAGGAATCAGGGTTGAACCAGCTTATCAGAAGCGCCTACCACATTCTGGGCATGAGAACGTTCTTTACAGCTGGGTCAGATGAAGACCGTGCTTGGACCTTCCGCTCAGGCTATAAGGCCCCACAGGCAGCAGGGGTGATCCACTCGGATTTTGAACGAGGGTTCATAAAGGCTGAGGTGTACAATTGCGAAGATCTCTTCACCTATAAAACAGAGCAAAAGGTGCGTGAAGCAGGAAAACTCAGAATGGAAGGGAAGGAGTATGTCGTCAAGGATGGCGATATCATGCATTTTAGGTTCAATGTCTAAAAGAAGCCCTCAAATTGACTTTGCATAGCAACGGCGGCGCTTGTGCTGCCGTACGTCAAAGGATTTCCATTGGGTCTGCACCTGTGTGTTGTTTTCAAGTTCTGGACCGGTTTCAGCAAAAGCAACGTTGTTCTCGATTGCTTTTTTCACCCCTTCGTTGAGGATGATGGCGTTCACCCCGCGACCGAAGAACTCAGGCTTGACCGCGATCAGATACATGTCCAAGACGCTATGGTGCGCACTCGATTTGAGAATATGATACCATCCCAGAGGAAGCAGTCTTCCTCGGGATTTTTTCATCGCCTGTGAAAGAGAGGGAGCCATAATGCCAAATCCAACGACCTGCTCCTGTTTGTCCACGACGACATATATGTAATCGAGTGAGACAAGGCTGATGAATTGCTTGATGGCCATATCGATTTGGCCATCTGTCAATGGGCAGAATCCATATAGTTCAGCAAACGAGTCATTGTACATGTGAAACATCTCTCTAGCATAAGGGATGACTTGCTTCTTGCTGGAGAATTCAAGAAGGCGATACCCGTTTCTTTTTTTTGCAATATCGCACAAGCGTTCAATCCTGGGGTCAGGCTGCTCGGGAACTTTGATTTGGTACTCTACCCAGTCGACTTCCTTGTCAAAACCGAGCTCTGTGAGATGTGAATGGTAATAAGGATGGTTGTACAGGGTGATGAACATGCTCGTCTCTTCGAATCCCTCGATGAGCAGTCCCTGCTTGTCAAGATCAGAAAAGCCGATCGGTCCGATGATGCGATCCATTCCTTTCTTCTTTCCCCAATCTATGACCGCGTCAAAGAGTGCTCTTGAAACCTCAAGATCGTCAATCACATCCCAGCGGTGGAAACGCAACGTCTTGATTTGCTTCAAGTCGTTCAGCTTATGGTTTATCAATCCAGCAATTCTTCCGGCAACCTTTCCATCTTTGTAGGCAAGAAAGCATATTGTTTCTACATACTCATAGGCAGGATTTTTCTTGGGGTTGAAATTCCATTTCTCATCAAAGATGAGCGTGGGTACATATTGGGGAACATGCTTGTACAGCGAGATGGAAAAGGTGTGAAAAATATGTGATTCGCGCTTGTTCGAGACCTCTTTTACTACAATCATTTTTGCTCCTCCCTTAGTTCAGATGATCATTTCCAAGAGACGCTGAAGGTGATTGGTTTTGCAAGCAAGAGGAAGTCGATCAAGGGGAAACTGAATTCATAAACCTGCTCAGACACTTTTTTCCCGTTGGTGAAGGTGGTTATGGCAGTTGGAGTGTTTACCCGAAGTGTAATTACAGAACTCTCAATGGCAGGAGGTCCTTCTTCTCCTAGCATGAAGCTGATCATCTCCAAGTAGTCATCTTCACTGAGCCCTTGGTTGTAGACCGGTCCGAACGCTTCGAAGTTTTCATCTGCGAGGAAGGGAATTACCGGGACCAGTTGATGATAATTATCCATGGAGAGAGAGAATGTCATGGACTTGTTTGCCATCCTTAAAAGGCTCTGGTTCTCACCCGCCCCTAAATCACTGAGCAAGCGCATGATGTTGGAAAACTCGAAGGTTCCCTCATACGAGTTCTCCCCGGTTTTTCTCAAGTCGACAGCTCTTGTAGTAGGGCTGAAGATAAGGGCTCGCTGGAAATCATCGATAGCCCGATCCATCAGTTCTCCTTCCCCTGCATCAGGTGCGGAAAAATCACTGAAGTCTTGAAGCACAGCGATGAAGAATTCTTCGACGGAAAAATCAAACTCGGAGTAATTATACCCTGTCTGTCTGAAACTCAGGGTTTCGGTTATCGTACAACTTGTGAGAAGCATTAGGGAAACAACAACAAGCAATGCTCCCTTTCTTAAGAGATTCTTCTGGTTCACCATATTTATCCTTACTGCATTACTGTACGTGATTTTCTTGCACTTCTCAAGTCGCAAGATACTCAATCTGATTATTCTATAGGAAGAAAAAGAATTTCTCCATTTTCCTGGGCATAGATTCCTAACGTTTGTCTTTCTTTTTTGGGGTACTTTGCAATAAAAGATTCAAAACTCAGCTTTTCCAGCTCAGATAAGGCCTCCAAGGAGTAGGAGAGCTCAATGACAGGGCTTTCCCCCCATGTATGGAAGAAGGCGATGGCCTGATGCAGTTCTATGAAAGACATAAGAGCATCCTCATACTGTTTCTTCCCTACCTTTCTTAAGAGACTTCTCACAAATGCATCTTGAAGGCTGTATATATCAACTTGTTCAGGATCCTCTTTATAGGCCTCCAGAAAGGAGCCAAACGCCAAAAGAATTCTTGTTGGCGTGCTTTCTACTGCACAAGCGAGCTTCCCCATCCACATGCCGGCCTGTCCCTTGGTGAAAAAAAGATCTGCAAGACTCTTGAGCTTGAGAGCTTTTTGGATGTCTTGTTTTGGGAAGGTGGGAGAGCTCTCAATCGTATAAGGTGCTTTTTCTTGATGAATGATTGAAAACTCGGTAGCCTGTTCTGCTACCACAGTACCAGGGAGGAGAGCGAGGGGAAAGATATCTAGATTGCTTGGTTTGAGCAACATCGCATAATCAAGACTTTTACAGAATGCAGAGAGGTTGTCTTTTGGAAGGCCGATGATCAGATCGAGGCCGAACGCTATCCCTCGTTCATTCAAAAGCTGTATTTTTTGTGAAAAGAGGGTTGGATTGAAGCGCCTGTTAGCCAGACGCAAGACATCCTCATCGATGCTTTGCAGGCCTATTTGCAGCGAGCAATTCAGCTTTGCAAACGCGTC